>OGFD01000032.1_pt1 | contig 99715 bp, 112 predicted proteins | sample 1570851 | NCBI WGS metagenome assembly OGFD01 (sample SAMEA2582077, study PRJEB24529) | metagenome | biome: Human gut stool | place: China | collected 2011
TTTTTTTTTGTGATATTTCTAGGAGTGGGGTATAATAACCTCATCACTCCCCCATAGTTTTTGAGATTGGGATATACCCCCGTGGAGTTGAAATGATACATTACTCCTCCTTATTATTTGATTGCTAACATTAAAAACTTACTAAAATGAAGAAAGATTTATTGCTTATCATTCCTTGTGTTCTCATTGTCTTGGCTATAGGATTTACCTTTGGCATCTGGTACTCTGACATTAATAAAGTACAACCTTACAGAGACTATTATAATGCTACTGAATCATTCCTTGATACATTAGAACACTATGATAACTGGGTTGATAGATTTGACCCTTATGAGTATTATGAGGCTAAGGAAAACCTTAAATAACTCATTACTTCTCCTTATTATTTGAATTTATTATTAACTTTGAACCTTTTGGTGCTTAGGTCAACCATACATATATTATGAATATCTTTAGTTCTTTGAGAGTTTATGCAGGTAAATGGGAAGTTAAATCTACTAGAGAGTTTACTGAAGAGGAAATTAAGGCTGTAGTTCAGGCTGTTGTTGTACCTTCTCAGTATGGTAATTCTGTTCAGTTCACTATGGTTGGTGGTGGATTGACCTATATTCCACTAGACCAGAATAGTACTCTTGGCTCTGGTGAATTGGTTGATTTAACTAAGGCTAAACTTGTGACTTTAGGTAAGTCAGGTGAGAGTGATATTTATAGGGTAAGTATTTAATACTTGCCTTATAAATTATAAAGGTGAGGGTCTTCCCTCACTTTTATTTTTATCCTATCTGGTTTCAGCAAGGTATTGCAAAAGCAATATATTATGGTAGAAGCAATATTATGGTGATAGAGATAATCAAGACTATTATTATCCTCTTCAAGACAATGATTATATTGTATAAAGAATGGCAAGGTAGAAGCAATATTATTATCTCATAACTATTATCTCAAAGCTCTATTACAGCAATATATTATCAGCATGGCTCATTACTCCTCCTGTGCCTTTGCAACTCCACAATAGTTGCATTTTAGCATTTATCATTTAACATTTATCATTTAACAGGTGTGCCAGATACCAAAATAAATCCAAAGGGCATTGGTAAGTTTGTATGAACATTTTCTCAACTCTCAGAACTTATGCAGGAAAATGGAGTGTTAAATCTTCACGAGCATTTACTCAGGAAGAAATTCAGGCAGTAGAGTCTGCAACAGTAGTACCATCACAATATGGCAACTCAGTTTGCTTTATGATGGTAGGAGGAGGACATACTTATATTCCTCTTGCTAATGATGCTACTGTAGGAGTTGGAGAATCTATTGATTTGACCAAGGCTAAACTTCTCACATTGGAGAAGGGGGGTGAGTCAGATATTAATAGAGTTTCTATCTGATAGCTGAAAGAGAATTATAAGGTGGGATGAACACAATCTCCTACCTTATACCTTCTTTTTTACCTTGTGTTATAAGCAACAACATATATAATTTTATAGCTATATTTACTGAATACTATGTTAGCAATACATATAATTTGTACTTTAGTAATACTGGCAGCAGCAATAATTTATGAATGTAAAAACTAGAAATATACCTAAAAAACAATCAAATATGACTACAGATAAACAGAAAGCTGCTGTTCACTTTTGTGAAAAGTGGCTTAATGTCACATACAATGGTGATATTAACAATTTCCAACAAGTAAGTAATTTTCTCTCAGAATATTTAGAGGAAGCCAAACTAACTTATGAGGAAATTGCATGTGAGTATGAATCTTATTTATGGGACTTAATGGACTAAGTTATGGCAAGATATAGAGTAAATCCTAATGCAATATGTAGTTCAAAGAATTACAAGCAATCAAAGAAATTACACATGGATATGTTAAAGAGAAATCATGAAGTATTCATGGAAATGGTAATAAAGGGAGAAATAGTTATCAAGAGACAGGCATATATTAAGGTATTTGGTAACTTGATAGCTATTACTCCAAGTGAAGTAGTAAGATTTGAAAAGGAGATGACTATAATATGGAAGTAATACTATTCATAGTGGCTTTGGTATTCCATGTCATAATCCTCTACATTATATTTGATTACTGTAACAAATCTTAAATAAATATACAGTGACAATTAGAGAGTTATACATCTTTGCTCAGTCTCATGCTCTTCTTGACAAGAGTGTGGGACTGGTCATTGATGAATATATAAAGCACATCTCTGTGCATAATAATACCTTAGCTCATAGCAACATTATGAATAATCAAGGCAGTGAATCTATGAGTAAGTCTGACATAGACTATGAGAATAAGGTAGAGTTTAGTACAGAAGATGTGCTTGAATTATTTTCAACTTAACAAGCAATTAAACAAAAATGAACAAATTTAAGTTTATAATCAAAGGCATATTGTTATGGACAACAGGCTTTGTGACTATACTCTTTGTAGCAGGAGTAGATAGCATCTATGACAATGGATATTTCTTTCAGACTCTTATAGCTGTTGTAGTGATGATATTCTGTTGCTATAAGCTAATCTCAGAGGAAGAGTTTGAAGTATTGTCTTTATACAGATGGTTTAACAAAATAACAGGAAAGGTAATTTGATTATTTTTAGGTAAAGGATTTTTAGTTCGGGTGACATATTGTCACTACAGGTCAGAGGTTCGTGAGAATATCTGACCTTTTATGATGTCTCCATGGCTCAATTGGATAGAGCAACAGACTTCTAATCTGTAGGTTGTGAGTTCGAGTCTCACTGGAGATACAATGTCTATTTAATCACTATTTCCTGACCATGCAATGGCAAAATGACTGAAAATGTGATGCTTATAGGAAAGCTATAACCACTTGTGATGCAATGACCAAATGTGGGGATATAAAGAAGGGTTACGTGACTTTGAATACAAGAGTTTCAACATGAAAAGCTGTATGACTTTGTTAGGACATTCTTTCAATATGAAATGAATCCATTATATTTATACTAGATTAATATATAAAACACTATATCATGTTACAGAACAAAATGAATAATTAAATTATCAAATGAGTACACTTAGAAAATGGACTGAGGATGAAGAGAAAGTAGTCATCAGTAAAATTGAGGAAAATCCTAATAACTTGCAAAAAGCATTTAGGGAAGCATCACTTGAAATTGGCAGAACTCCTGCTGCTATTGAACATAGATGGTATCAAGGAGGACTAAGAGAGAGGAGTGGTAAGCTCTTTATGACTTATGGGAGAAAAGGAACACTCAACAGCAACAGAAAGAATGTGTCAAGTAATACTTCTGACAATACTATAAGAACAAGAAAAAGTAAGTGGAGAAGAATACTTGATATATTATTCAATAACTAATACATAAGGATATGGAATTAAAGTATGTAACAGGATGTGTCTGTGATTCTTTAACACTAGATGGAGTAGAAACCGTAGACCTTCCTATTGAAAAATTGCAAGAGGCATTATTAAAGGTAATCAAAAGCATCAGCAAGGAGGATGTGCTACAAGATATTTTAATATGTATCATGGAAGGACAAGGAGAGTATAAGTGCTTGGGAAGTTGTGAGCAATGTGGAGACACCATAAATGAATTTACTTTAAATATTGATTAATATGAGCGAGATTAAATTGAATCTAAGTATTGAAATCCCTGGAAGAACAATGTTCAGGGAAAATGAATGTCTTAAAAAGATAGAGAGGCATCTTAAGAGAAATGGCAAGACCAGACTACTTATAGATACAGTCTATGACTCTGACAAAACAGAAAAGAATATACTAGTATCAGATAAAGGCGATGTCTATACTTATCATACAAGGAAGTGCATACCTGCTAGGCAGACTGTAAATATATCTAAAGAGGCATATACTTATATGGTAGGGAATGACTCAGCCCCTTCCCATATCACCCATAAAGCATGGATAGGAATGAGTAAAAAAGAAAGATTACAAACTCATCTGAAAATGATAGCAGATGACTTAGGAGGTACATCATATACCTATAAAGTATTTGAAGACTAGGAGAAAAAAAAATCAAAAGTTCCTATGCAAGGAGGTCAAGAAGGGTAGAAGATTATTAACATCTTTACCCTTCTTGACCTCTTTTTTTTTTCTTCATAATTAAAAGAAAATAATTATAATATAAGATTATGGGATATGTTCCTAAATTTATACATCTTGACCATTTCATTAGTGTAGAATATCCATTTGGTGTCCATTGGAAGCATAGCTACATACAACAGAGTGCAGAAGCAATCTTCAATACATATAAAGAGGACATTGAGGAAGGTACAAGCATAACCTTTGTAGTAAGAGGTACATCAGGAGCTATGATTGCAGGTGCTATGCTTAATGAGTTACACAACATTAACCCAACTACTAAGACCTACATCCTGATTGTCAGGAAGGAAGAAGATACAAGTGCTCATTGTTTTTCATTAAGAGGAATTGATGAGGTTGGTACTACAAGGTTCATAGTTGTGGATGACTTTATATCATCAGGTAATACTATTAGGGCAATTATACATGATTTAGATGGGTACTTTGAGGTAATTCCTCATCCTACTAACAAGTATGATATGCTCTGTGTAAGTAACTTCATTGATGCAAAGGCATTAAAGAAAAACTCATGTGATAACTATATGAAATGGAAAGAAATTTGTTCAAGATTTAAGTATGTAATATGTTGTCCTAAACCAGAATAATATGATGGTATATAATGTATTACTCCTCATTGCTTTATGTGTTTGGGTTATTATAATGTACAATAGGTATCTTCCCAGAATTGATATAGTCATATCAAGGAATAAATACATTGTGCTATTATGGTATAACAAATGGTATTGGAGTGGGGAGTGTAAGAGAACTTACATAAAACTGTTTGAAGTATGATAGAGTTTACCCTTAATAGAAATAGGAATGGAAAGAAATCAAGAGGGACTAAGAAATATCCAAGAAAGAGAATATTTATGAAAGCTGAAGTAGTAGCAAAGTTTGCTGTATGGTTTGTAATCTTCATTATCCTAATAACCTTAGGACTTGAAATGATTTCAGCACCTAATACCATTGAGAATGTGATAGGATTCTTTATGGTAGTGGCAACATTATATCTATCAGTCAGAACAAAGTGTTTAACAGCAATTAAATTAGAAAGAAAACATGAAAAGTAAATTGATTTTGGGACTTCTGTCCTTGTTTATGGTGTTCTCAATGACATCATGTATGGAGAAGGTAGATGCAGGTTGTGAAGGCATCAAGGTGAATCTGTATGGCAGTGATAAGGGAGTGGATGATGCTTCTTTGGTAACTGGTATTGTATGGTACAATCCTTGGACTACCACAGTATATGAGTATCCTACTTATGTACAGACTATTGACTATGAACCATTTACAATCAATGCAAAGGATGGTTCAGAGTTCACTGTAGACCCCACTGTTTCATTGAAGATTATTGATGGTAAATCACCTGCTGTCTTCAAGAAATACAGGAAGGAATTAAGTGAAGTCATTAGTGGTACACTATATAATTATGTAAAGGACGCTTTTAGAATCCAATTAAACAAGTTTACCACAGATGATATTGTAAGTAAAAGGGACAGTATTGAGAATGCTATTGAAAGGTACTTGGCTCAAGCACTTGCCAAAGAGAACTTTCAATTAGAACAACTCACTTCAGGTCTCAAATACCCTCAGACTATTGTAGAGTCAGTAAATGCCAAGAATAAGGCTGAAAGTACGGTCTGCTAAGTAGAAATACTTAGTAATTATTCCCTTAATTGCTGGGACATCCATAAATAATTTGTTTATTCATTTGTGTAATTCAAAGATTACTTGTATCTTTGTACTATGAAAATGAAAAATAATAAAATTATGGAAAATCAGCAGCCAAGTATTAATTATAGAAGTATTAAGAAAAATGCACTAAAATATCCTGTAAATATAGGAGAAGTGTATGGAGTATATAAGATTATTGAAGAAGTCAAGATACCTACAGAGAAATGTTTTATTACTAAATGGAAATGTATTAATATCCATACTGGTAAGGAATTTCTTTATTCTGGTTCTTATCTTCATAAACTTAAAAGAAGAGTTGATGATAAATTTTCCAAAGAAAGACAATTAGGACTTAGGAGATATTTATTCAACAGTTACAAGCAAGGAGCTATTAGAAGAGGTCACTCATTTAATTTAACATTTGATGAGTTCAACTCTATAATAGTAGGTAATTGTATTTATTGTGGTGAACCTCCAAGAGAAGTAGATAATAAACTTCTTCTTGAGAGAGGAGATTCACATCAACCAAGTATTAAATACAACGGAATAGATAGAATTAATCCTAAATTAGGATATTCTATTAATAATTGTGTTCCTTGTTGCTCTAAATGTAACTATATGAAGGGTACTCTACAAAAAAGAGAGTTCTTGTCTCATGTAGGAAAGATATATAACTTCTTAATTAATAAAGGTTCAACGACTATTCCGAAAGGAAGTACATCACAAGCTAATGGTGATGGAAATGGGGAACCCCTAACAGATGATGCTGAGGGTGAAGATATAGTCTGAGCTGCATAGTAATATGCAGAAGTTCATAAGAGAACTGCATAGATAGTTGCGTATCTATGTGAACATAACTGATACAACAGGCTATGCAGGTAGAGAATGAGGTGAAGGTAGCAGAGGCACAAGCCAAGAAGCTTATTGTAGCAGCAGAGGCAGAGAAGAAGGCCAATGAGTTGAGGCAACAGGCTCTTACTCCTGCAATTCTTGAGAAGATGTGGATTGAGAAATGGGATGGGACTGTACCAACAGTAATCACTGGTGGGAATACTTCTACATTTTTGGATTTAAGTAAAATAAGAAAATAGTATGAAAAACAGAGTGGTAGAAATAGATGACAATGTAGTAGCTTTAGAGATTATCTATAAAGGAACTCGACTATTATGTTATATAGACAAAGTTGATTTACCTAAGGCAGCTTTAATAAGAGGAACTTGGCATATCAATAGGAATACAAGTGGGCATATTGATGGAGTTAAGACTAAAATTCAAATTAATAAGGTTAGGAAGCAAATATGGCTTCATAATCTTATATTTGAGAAATCTAATCCTGAAAATGTTGTAGACCATATTGACCATAATACCTTAAATAATGTTAGAAATAATCTTAGAGAGGTTAGCAAAGAGCAGAATGCTCAAAATGTTTCTATTACTCTGAATAGTACTACTAAATGTAGGAACATCACCATAGAGGATGGTAAATATAGGGTAAGAATTGGGGGTCATTCCTTTGGTAGATATAATACCTTAGAGGAGGCTCAAGAGGTAGTAAGAAGGGAGAGAAAAAATATATTTCCTTTATCCTCTGAGTTAGACAACAAGATTACTATATAGTTACCTGTATATGGTCAGGTTCCTACAATCTTTAAAGATATTAGCAAGTGATGTGGATTATATCAATTCTTATCATACTTTTCACTATTTGCATCTTGACAGATACAAATGTTGAAAAGTATCGTAGGATAAATGGAGAGATGCAAATAGTAGAGACATATAAGATAGGAGTACCTCTATGGGCAATCTTGGTCATTGTTCTATTGGGCATTGTTCCTTGGCTTAATGTAACTCTATTTGGAATCTTTATTATATTTTATTTCATATTCTCATTAGAGGAGTATTGGTGTGAACTTGACAACGAAGCCATAGTATTTTCATTGGATGGAGGTAACATTATCACAAAATGCCTACTGAAAATCAAGAAGCTACTATATTGGAAAGTATGAAATAGTAAAGAGAAATTGAGCAATGACTAGAGAAGAAGCACAAGAGTTAGCTTTGTCAAAGATTGATAAAACTAAATACCTTATCTTGGAACTTATTACCGGAATGGGTAAGACCAAAGTAGCAATAGACCTCATTAATCATATATGTGATAGGGTATTCAGGAATGATGAAAGCCCTACTACCATACTTATTCTTGTGGCTAAGACTGTACATAAGCAGACTTGGAAGGATGAGATTGAGAAATGGGGAGGTATCAAGTCTGACTATATTACCATTGAGTGCTATGAGTCACTAAAGAACTATGAGAACTCATACTTTGATGTAGTAGTGGCAGATGAGATGCAGCATTTGTCAGAGGCAAGAATTGATGTATTGGAGACTATTCATATCAATGAGTCTTTCATTGGGCTGTCTGCCACTATTAAGAGAGACATGAGGGATTATTTCATCTACAATCATAAGGCTGAGGTCATTAAGTGTGGTCTCAAGGAGGCTGTAGAGGATGAAGTATTACCTGAGCCTACAGTATATCTACTGCCTTTGTCTTTAGACACTACTAATTATACCTATAAGGTTAAGAAGTTTGGTCGTGATATAATCACCACTCAGAAAGGTTGTTATGATAGTATCTCTTCACTTATAGAGTGGTACAAGAATAAGTACTTTAACTCAAGAAATGAGAGGATAAAGAACTTATGGCTTTCAACAGCAGGCAAAAGGCTGAAGTGGTGTGCTGAACAGAAGGAAGCCCTTGTACTATCTCTTCTTGACAAGTTCAGGAATTACAAGACTTTGACTTTCTGTAGTAGTATTGAACAGTCAGAGAGGTTAGGTAAATACAATATCACCTCGAAGAATAAGGCTTCAGTAAAGAACCTTGAGATGTTTAATCTTAACAAGATTAAACATATTACTGCCTGTAACATACTCAATGAAGGTGTGAACTTGACTAATTGTAGGATAGGTATATTCTGCAACTTAAATAGTTCGGAGATTGTAGTAAAGCAAAGAGTTGGTAGAATACTTAGACACAAATCTCCTATTATCATTATACCTTATTTCAAGGATACAAGGGAAGAAGAACTTGTGCAGAAGATGATAGAGGAGTATTCAGAAGAGTCTATAGTTACTATTAATAATATAAATGAAATAACATTATGAAAACTAGAGTTAGAACAACATCCAAATTTATTGTAAAGCCAGAAAACAAAGTGGTTGTATGTAACATGTCAGTTGATATGCAACTTTTTGATTCTAAGTTATGGAATCATATAGACCCTGCTTGGTGGGCAACCAAAGCTCCTATGGTAAATGACTTTGGAGAGTTCATAGTGACAGCTAAGGCAAGATGCAACTCTGATGATACCTTTGATGAGGCTACTGGCAAGAAAATTGCTGAATCAAGAGCTAAATCCAAGGCATTCAAGACTGCTAAGAATGTGTGGGACTGCATTGCAAAAGGCTTTGTAGAAAATGCTAAAATGGCAGAGGTAATGACTAAAAACTGTGCAGCAGTAGAGGAAATTGAAGTTAATCATGTGAAAAAGCTATCAGAATGAATTATGTAATCAATGAAGATATTTGTAAGAAGAAAGGCATGGATTTACCTTCTCTTCTTGCAGTATTGCTTGTTAAGACTGGAGTAAACATTACTGAGCTGTTTAATGACTTGGTTAATAAAGAGGTACTGGTAAAAGATATGTTCTCTGAAGGTTTCCTAGTTACTCAAAGGTGGGATAGTACATGCTCTGATATATTACTTAGTGCTGATACTTCTGTACCATCAGATGAGCGACTATTACCTCTAGTAGATACTCTTATGTCTATCTTCCCATCAGGCAAGAAAGAAGGTACATCTTTGTATTGGAAAGGCAATAGAAAAGACAATAAAGAGAGGCTTCAAAAGTTCTTCAAGTTGTATGGTAATAAGTACTCTGATGGGCAGATTATACATGCAGCCAAGAAATATGTGGAATCCTTCAATGGACAGTACACTTATATGAGAGCACTTAAATACTTTATATGGAAGGATGAAAAGAAAATGGGAAGTGATGGTAGAAAGTACATTGAAGAGGTATCAGACCTTGCTTCTTACATAGAGAATGCTGGTCAGGAAGATGATTTGAAGAGAGATTGGACTTCTATAATTAACTGATTATGAGTAGATTTAAGCAAGTAATGGGAAATCTGAGGTTAAGGAGAGAGAGAGTTCTTAATGGACTTTATAATTGTATCCCTTTTCCTTTTCCAAGATTTAGAGCATGGGTTCCAGGCATTGAAACTGCTAAGTTCATAGTGGTGACTGCCAATCAAAAGGTAGGTAAATCAAAGTTCTGTGATTACCTATTTGTATATGAACCATTGTTCTTTATATTGGAGCATCCTGAGATGAGAGTTAAGGTTCTTTACTTTACTTTGGAGATGAGTCCAGAGGAAAAGTACAATGAGTTCTTGTGTCATCTATTGTTTAGATTGGATGGGATAGAGGCATCTCCTACTGAACTGAAAAGTACAGATAGAGACCATCCTATTGATGAGAAGATTCTTGAATTACTTGAATCTGATAAGTATCAGAGATATATCAAGGCATTCGAGGATATGGTCGAGTATATTGATGGCCAAAGGAATCCTACAGGAATCAATAAGTACTGTAGAGACTATGCCTTAGCTCATGGACATCTTAACTTCAAGAAAGGTAAGAGGAAAGACCCTATCACAGATAAAATCATAGATGCAGATGTGGTAGACAATGACAATCCTTATACCCCAGATGACCCAGAGGAGAGGAGGATAATCATCATAGATAATGCCTCGAATCTATCTCTTGAAAGTGGATTAAAGAAGATGGAAACTATTGATAAGATGAGCAAGTATGGTATTACTCTCAGAAATCAATTGAAATTCATCTTTGTATTGATTCAGCATCAAGCACAGGCTCAAGAGGGTATTGAGAACCAAAAGCTGAATAAGCTTAAACCATCTTCTGATGGTCTTGCAGATTGTAAGACTACTACCAGAGATGCCAATATGGTTATAGGTCTCTATAGTCCATTCAAGTATGGACTAAGAGAGTATGAAGGATATGATATAACCAAGTTCAGGAACCATATAAGGTTCATGGAGGTGATTGAAGATAGAGACTATGGAGCAAATGGTCAAATCTGTCCTTTATTCTTTGATGGTGCGGTGAGTACATTTTATGAACTCCCAAGACCTGATGATAGAGAAGCATTACAGAGAGTATATAACTATATGGAATCAAGGAAAAGCAAAACTGCTAAGACTTTCTTTAGTTATGGAATAAATAAAATGAATAAAGAGTTGCACAGATGGAAAATATTTCATAAGTTTGCAGCCCTTTTCAAGTAAAGTAACATTATAAAACAGAAACAATGGCAAAGATTTTAGTTTTGGCTAAGTCAGGCTTTGGAAAGACCACTTCTTATTGTGGTAGGGAGAAGTTAGGTATCAAGGGGCTTGACCCAAAGGAAACTTATGTTATCCAGTGCATTGGCAGGGGTGTGCCTAATCCTAATTTCAAGTTAATTGAAGGCAATATTGGAGTAGAAAATGTAGGTAAGCCCACACAAAAACTTGTGAATGCAAATGCACTTGCTACAGGAAATAGAGTACAGGTAGATAGTCTTACAGGACTTGATAGGTTTGCAGCAGTTGCAGAGATTGTCAATATAATGAAGAAATCTCCCTATAAGAATGTCCTTATAGATGATATGAATTATCTTGCACAGGATTTCTATATGGCTAATGCCATGAAGGGTGGATGGGATACTCCTAAGCAGATTGGCTATGGAATGGGACTCATCTTTGATTCCTTTAAGGGATTCCCTGAGGATAAGAACATCATTTGTTGTGCTCATTATGAGGAGTATAAGGATAAGAATGGTGATTCCATTTCCTATAAGTTCAAGACCACTGGAAAGATGGTTGATGACTATATTACTCCTGAGGGTAAGTTTGATATTATCCTCTTTGGTAAGGTAGGTTATGATGCAGAAAACAAGAAACCTATCAAGCATTATGTGAAGGAATTTGATGGAGAATATCCTGCAAAAGACAGTCTTGGTGCATTGGATGACCTTCCTGATGAGATTCCTAATGATTTGTCTATTGTTGTAGACAAGTTAAGAGAAGTTTATGGATAGGGATGAGACTGTAAGAATATCAAGGTTAGTTGCTAATAATAGTATTACTACAGGTGACATCAGTATGGTATTGATACAATACTGTATAGAACAGGGCAAGCCTTACTATGAGACTACCCTGTTTGTTACCAAGTTATTAAGTAGTGCACAATTGGCAGCATGTTTTATAACAGCCCTAGACTATTATGAAAGGAAATTCACAATATACAAGCTGTGGGATAAGCCTAATATATTACAGAAGTCTGGAGGATTAGGACAATTATTACAGATATTTTAGTAACAAGTATTTAAGTATTTTTTTTTTATTTTAGCAAGAAAAGTATGAATAAGACATTGACAGTAAGACAGTTTGCAGGTGTAAAAAGAATTGCACAGAATGTTAATCCTTTGGTAGTGAAGAAGAATAAGATTGCTGCCAAGATTGATGAACTCAATGCAGAGTATAATGCCCTGACTGAGGAGATTGAGGGACATGAGATGGGTGTCAAGGCTTTGACAGGTGGTCTCACAAGTGAAGACTTGGTTGTCAAGAAGGTAGAAGATACTGGTAAGGTTGATAAGGATGGTAAGCCTGTAAAGGTTACTAAGTATGAACCTAAGGCTGGTGTAGTAGTGTTCAATGAGGAGGCTAATGTATATGAAATTCATGTAGAGGAGCCTGCTATTGACAATGTTGCTCCTGAGACAGTAGATGATACTGAGAAGGCACCTGAGACAGAAGTAAAGGCTGGTGAAGAGGCTCCTTTTGGCTCTACTAACCCCTTCAATGGCACAGAGGCTGGTGACAAACTGCCTTTTGAGGAGTAATCAAAAGAATTAGGGATATGGAAAGTTGGATAGAAGTAATTGATGGATACAAGGTATCAAATCTTGGGGAAGTTTATAGCACAAAGACTAATAAGATACTAAAGAAACATACTGATAGGTATGGGTATCTATATGTTGGAGTGTATATAGATGGAAGGTTGAAGTTTAAGAAGGTACATAGGTTAGTTGCTAAAGCCTTTCTTAGTAATTATTCCGATGACTTACAAGTAAATCATAAGAATGAGGATAAGAGAGATAACAAAGTAGAGAACCTTGAAATGTGCAATAACAAATATAATTGTAATTATGGTAGCAGAAAGAATGTTCTGTCCAAAGCAGTTATACAAGAAACCTTAGATGGAAACTTTGTCAAAGAATGGGCTTCCACAAGAGAAATTGAGCAAACACTTGGATTCTCAAATACTTCTATCTCTGCTTGTTGTAGAGGATTTGCCAAAGACTATCATTCTGGTAAAGTATATCCTGTGCATCAAGCATTTGGTTATAAATGGAAATATAAAAATAATGAATAACATGAATAAGAAAAAAGTTGGATATGCTTTTATGGCATTTAGTAAAGGAACAGAGAGTAAAGAAGGCAATGCAATCAAGAGATATATAGGGGTTGCTCCTGTGTTTGTATTAGCTGTAAATCCTAATAAGGAACAGCTTGAGAAATTGTATAATACAGAGTTGGATAATGCTCCTGAATATATCAGTGAAATAGAAGTTGGCGAGGATAAGCATAAAGTACAGAATGTAAGAATTGACTTTATTGTCAAGACTGATGCTGAGAAGTGTGGTGGCATTGAGTTCATCACTAAGGTAGCTTTCTTCATCAGAAAGGAGTACAGATACAACAGAGACCAGACCAAGGTGCAGGTAATTGACAAGTATGGTAGAACTGCTTGGGTTACTATTGAACAGGCTAAGGCACATGAGATTCCTGTGTATAGCAATGGTCAGCCTGCAAACATTGACAAGGACTACAGACCTGCTTATCATGGTGAGGAGGAACTGACTAACTTCCTCAAGGCATATCTTAACATTCCTAATGTTATGAAGTATGTCAATGAGAAGTGGGTTATGGTAGATAAACCTGAGGAATGTGAAGCAAGACTGGAGAAGATTGCTGACTATTTCAAGGGTGATTTCAGTGAGTTGAGGAGTGCTATCCAGCTTCAGCCTAACAATAAAGTTAAAGTATTGTTTGGTGTAAGGACTACTGATGATAATAAGCAGTATCAGGCTGTATATAATCAGATGTTCTTGAAGAACAATATCACTGATTACAGTAGGCTGGATAAGGACTTGCAGGAGAGAAAGGCTGCTGGTGCATATCCCACTACTGAGTTCACTGTAGGTGACTTGAAGGAGTACAATGTAGAAGCTACTGACTTCAGTGGTTCTGCAAGTGGCTCTGGTGATATGCCTTTTGCACCTGCTGAGAATGCAGGTGGTACTCCTTGGGATTTCGGGAAGTAAATTATCTTATAAAGTTGGGGGTAGGCATGGCATTCAGTAAAGGTAGAGATTCTGTAAGCCTTGATGACATCCTAAGTAAAGTGACAGAGGCAGACATTCTGTCATATTATTTAGGTGTCACAGAGGTTCCGTGCATAATTAACAGCCCATTAAGGCAGGATAGGAGACCATCATTTGGTCTCTATTCCCCTGATGGAAGAAGGATATATTATACAGACTTATCCACAAGAGATAGAGGAGGTCTGTTTGACCTGCTTGGAAGTATGTGGAATTGTAGTTATAAGGAAGTCCTTACAAGGATTAATGAGGACATTTCAAAGTTCAATGGTAGTGCAAGTATTCATACATATACTCCTTGTACTGTCAGGAGTACCAGTACCTATAATAAGGATACTGACCTACAGTGCAAAGTCAGGGATTGGAGGGATTATGATATTGAGTACTGGGCTTCCTATGGAATAAGTTTGGAGTGGCTCAAGTATGCAGAGGTCTACCCCATATCTCATAAGATTGTCATTAAAGGTGGTCAGAGGTATGTGTTTGTAGCTGATAAATATGCCTATGCCTATGTAGAACATAAGGAAGGTAAGGTTACTCTCAAAATCTATCAGCCATTTAACAAAGGTGGTTATAAATGGAGTAATAAACATGACACTTCTGTGGTAAGTCTATGGACTAAAGTACCTGAATATGGAGAGCAAATTTGCATTTGCTCCTCATTGAAAGATGCTTTATGTCTATGGGCTAACACAGGAATACCCTCTCTTGCAATACAGGGTGAGGGATATAGGATGAGTGATACTGCAATTAGTGAACTGAAAAGAAGATATAAACAAGTCTTCATTTGCTTGGATAATGATGAGCCAGGATTGAAAGATGCTCAGAAGTTAGCTGAGGAAACAGGATTTACTAATGTAGTATTGCCACCCTTTAATGAAGGGAAAGATATTTCAGACTTGTATAAGGCTAAGGGCAAAGATGAGTTCCTTAGAATAATCAAGCCTTTATTCAACTCTTCAAGACAAGAGGACAATGATTGGGATGATTTGCCCTTTTGCATAGATTAAATAAAAGAAAAAAAAATTGAATGGGTATGAAGGAATGGAGAGAAATAGATGGATTTCCTAATTACATGGTAAGCAATACTGGGGAAATAAAGAGCCTCAATTATAATAAAACTGGTAAAGAAAAGGTTCTAATCCCTCATAAGCTGAGTAATGGTTATTTAGGTATTAACTTATATGATAATGACAAGAAGAGTTGCTATCTTCTAATACATAGATTAGTAGCTCAAGCATTCCTGCCTAATCCTAATGGATGTAGGATTATTAATCATAAGGATGAAAATAGAAGCAATAACTCTGTAAATAATCTTGAATGGTGTAGTCACAAGTATAATCTGAATTATGGAAACAGGAATAGTAAGCTGTCTAATAGCCTGACTAACAATCCCTTCTTTAGTATCCCAGTCCTTCAATACTCTAAAACAAGAGAATTTTTAAAAGAATTTCCAAGTATAGCAGAAGCTGCAAGGACAGTGAACAATGGAAATATAAAAGCAGCTGTTACTAATATTTTAAAATGTTGTAATGGTGTAGCAGATACCCAATTTGGCACTGTTAAAAGAAAAACAGCCTATGGTTATATTTGGAAATTCAAAACATTGTGAAACATAAAATATTAAAAAGTTATGCAAAGTCGTAAAATTACAGTCATACAGACTAAGAATCAGGAGAAGAGTGTTATTATGTCAGCAGCCACGACCCTTGCTGAGTTGAAAAGTGACCTGAGAGCCAATGGTATTGACTATGATGGTATGACCTTCTTTGAAGGTACATCAAAGGTTGAATTGAAGAATGATGCTTCAGTTCTGCCACATGATGTTCCTTATAAGGGAATTGTCACCAATGAGTTGGTTTTCATGCTTACTAACACCAACAAGAAAATTAGGTCTGGCGCAATGAGTAGAATGGAGGCATATGCTGAAATCAAGAGAAGGGGTCTTCAAGATGCTTGCCTTAAGAAGTTTGGCAAAAACTTCACTATGTGTAAGACTGCTGACCTTATTGCATTGGTACAAAGCAATGGTGCTTCAAAACCTGCTCCTGTAGCACCTGCAAGTAATGGTGGTGAGTGTGTTGATACTGTAGCAAGAGCTGCTATCAGCAAGTTGGTGGAAATTCTTGAGGACAATGGCACAATTGAAGATTATGAGAAAGAGAAAGTGCTTGGTATTCTTGAGGGTGCAGTAGAAGTTGCACCATCTGAGGAGTATAAGCCTAAGTCAGCTTCTCCTTACTCTGATGATGAGATTAATGATATGTTTGAAGGAATGAGTATTCATTAATAACAGACAATAGGTAAGAGGGTAGAGATATCCCCTTACCTATTTTTTTACAATAGTATGGGTGAAGAAGTGGTTAAAACAATTGAAGAAAAAATAGAAGAGTTATATAATTCCTTAATGGAAAAGCCTCTTCGAGTGCTAAGCATATTCAATGATTTCTTTGGAGAGGATAAAGTTGATATGCAAGGATATTGGAGTTTGGACAAGTTCAAATCTTGGATGAATATAGAGCCTTTATCTACTTATATTCCTGATGGTAATATTGTAAGCATGAACATGAATGACTGGAGCATGTATAAAACATGGTCTATTACTGATTTACCTGGAGACCAGGTAGAAAAGGTTGTAAATGTGCTTACAAATACTACAGTAAAGGAAAGAATTGGTAATGCTAAGTTCAATGGCATATTCATACTTGTGCATTTCCCTCATGTAAGAGTAACTAATGAGCATGATAGATTTGTGGATATTAATCACTTATGGGCTAAAGTAAAGGTGTCTTATAATGGTACACTGAATGGAGGATTCACACTTAACAGGTCAGAGTATACCCTGCTTCACATCAGAAGTCATTACATGCACAGTCATATCAGTAGTATCCCTACAGGGGATTTCACCCAATTCCAAAATCCTTGTACAGGCAGTGGTCCTATTAATGGTACTATTAGTGCCCTCAATAGGGATTATGATGAGGATATGTGGAATATGTTCTGCCTTGAACTGAGTAAGTATGTGACTGTAGAATCTGTTGCTGGAGTACCTTATAATTACTTGGAGAAGTTAGGTACCAATGATATGGAAGTAGGTGTAGATAGATTCATTACATATCTGTCTCCTAATTACTATGGAAGTGTCATTACTCCTGATAAATTCAGGGAGTTTGTAAGGTACTTTATTAGCTCTAAGAAACTCAAATTTAACTATGTCAATGGCTCTTATTCTATTGGTATGTCACTCATTGAATTTATTGTACTTATTAGTAATGAGTTCATTAAATGGTATAATGACCAATTCAATAAGGAGGAATTGACTGCTAAATTTGCAGACTTGAAGAGACATGATATCTTGAGAGAGTGTATCATAGACAATGGGAAGATTTACTATGATAGGGGCAGGAATAATGTAAATAATTATGCTCAGTATATAGGCAAGAAAGTGTGTGTATTCAAGGGAAGAGAGATAACTGTAGATATTACAGATATTGCAGAAGTGAGGAATGAGAACAAGAGTATAATACTCAATACTCAGACTGCATTATACATATTAACAACAATACTCAAAGTATTAAATTATAGATATGGAAGAAACAAAGCAACCCACGAAAGTAATCAGCTTGGTACAGAAGTCAGGTACTTATAATTATAAGCTGATTATCCCAGCAGAAGTGGAGAGAAAGATAAGATTTGCCTGCCAAAAGGTGTGGAGTACTGAATGGTCAGGTACATTATTCTTTACACATGAAGGTTCATTTGAAAATAATGACCTTATAATAAGATGTGTGGATATTTACATTATGGATATTGGTACTCAAGCCTATACAGAGTTTGATATGAATCCTGATGTGATAGCCTATATGTGTGAGAATCCTGAGCTACTTGATTGCCAAATGGGTCTTATACATTCCCATAACAATATGAGTACTTTCTTTAGTGGGACAGATACTGCTACTCTGAAGGAGGAAGGTAGGGATAGAAATAACTTTGTATCTCTCATTGTGAATAATGCAGGTACTTATACTGCTGCAATTACAAGGAGGGTTAAATCAAAGCAGGTCAAAGAATCTGTGTCTTATGAGTTCTTTGGTGATGGTGAAAAGCATGATACTAAGGAATATGTAAGCAATGCAGATGAGATTGAATGGTTCTACCTTAAAATAGAGAATGAAAATGAAACATTTTCATTCCCAGACATGGCAGCAAGGCTTGAGGAAATCAAGCAAGCTAAAGCAGAAAGGGCAGAAAAAGCCAAGAAAGCTCAGACACCTACATATCAAGGTGGTTATAAGCCTGTTATTGCTAATTCCTATGGTACAAAGGCAGGTCCAGCAAATCTTGTCAAGAAGGAAGCTAATAAGCCTAAGGTAGTTCAGCCAACTCTTTTTGATGATATAGATGACTTGCCATTTGAAGAGGAATATGACATACCTTATGGTCAAGTATCATTTGATAAAGTTACTTTGAAGTTTCTTGTACTTCAATTGATTACAGGCAGCATTATTATCTCTAATGATAGTAAGATTGACATTACCAAATGGGCTAAGTCAATGCCTGCATTGTATGAAAAGAGATTTGGTAAGGGTGAAGAAGGCATGGAAAATTTCAAAATGTGGGCAGATACCTATGCAGAATATCTGACATGGTATGTGACAGATGAGAAGTTGGAAGAGCTTGGCTTTGATGAAACAGAAATTTGTGCTATTTGTGCCCATGATATGATAGAGGAGCTTACAAAACTCCCTGAAAATGATTATATCAAAGGGTATATTGATGCACTTCAAAAATATTTAATATTATGAATGAAGAAGTAACAGCCCAAGAAAGCCTTCCTGCAACTTTACAGGAAGCTTATAATTCTTTTATAGAGGACCTCAATGAGAGTACTATACCTGAATCAGATAATCCTATGGAAAATGATGGTGATAGTATTAGCTCTGGACTTTCAGAAGAAGAACAGACTATCCTTGACCAAGCTGTAGAGGATGCACATCAGGAAATACCTACAAACTCTGCAACTTTGCTTGTGGATGAAGCTACAAGTAGGTTTAGTTCTGCCATTTGGTATGAGAACATTCAGAAGAAGACTGTCATTTTGGCAGGTGTAGGTGGTATTGGTAGTTATGTAGGCTTCTTATTGGCAAGGATGAAGCCAGCTTCTATGTTTATCTATGATGATGACATAGTAGAAGCTGTCAATATGTCAGGTCAGTTATATGGTCAGTCTGATTTAGGCAGAACTAAAGTATCTGCACTGGCTGAGATGATTAGAAACTATGCTGGCTATAGCAGTGTCTTTGCAATAAGTGAAAGATTTACCAATGAATCTGAAGCATCAGACATTATGATTTGTGGCTTTGATAATATGGCAGCAAGAAGACTCTTCTTTAATAAATGGGTAAATCATGTTCAATCCAAACCAGAAGAGGAGAGAAAGAATTGCTTATTTATTGATGGCAGATTAGCAGCAGAAGAGTTTCAGGTATTGTGTATCAAGGGAGATGATGAGTACAACATCAATAGGTACAATAATGAGTTCCTATTCTCTGATGCAGAAGCTGATGAAACTATCTGCTCCTATAAACAAACTACCTTCTGTGCAAATATGATTGCATCTTATATGGTTAATTTGTTTGTAAACTTCTGTGCTAATCAATGTGAGCCTCTCATTGATAGAGACCTGCCATTCCTTACCACATATAATGCAGAAACAATGTATCTTAAAACTGAAGTATAATGGAATTTAACCTAAGATTTGCATATAATGTAATGGGTGTTTTCAATAGCAGTGAGTTTGGTGATCTAGGCCAACTTGAAATGAATCTGTCTCTTGATAGTAACAATGTATTTAGAAGAAGCCTTGTCATTGAAGTAAACAATGATGAGGTAGAGATACCTGTGATTGCAAGAGAACACTTTGAAAAGCTGGTCTCAGACAATATGGCTTATCCCACAATTATGGGAATCAAGAGGATAATACTGCCATTATATGATAGTGCACCAAGCCAAGAGAGAAGAACCTTTGATAGTATCATAACTCAATTATTTACTAATGTAGGATATGGTAAAAGATTGCAGAAGATAACTACCAATAAGGGTGGAGTGTATTATGGTGGTAAAGGTATCATCTTTGATGAGAGCTACACTCCATTACTATTATGTACATTAACTGCAAGAAGTGTACATACTGAGGATAATGGTAATACTATGGTCTATTACAGACCTGTGTGCCATGTCAGTCCCAAAGTATTCTTAGAGTCTGATAAGTTGATTAATAAAGGTATCATCAAGAAATTGATTCCCTATTATACAAGTATGGATGTAAATTTCCCAAGAAACAATTGCAGTTTCAGCAGTAATCCAGAGGACAGGAAAGTAAAGGTCATAGTAGATAATTTCAATAAGTTCTTTGTAGAACCTATTAAACCTACTCCATCTACCTGCTCTAATGATGCACTGAATGAATGCCTTATTGACAATATTGATGACATAATGATATTGATATGACATTAGATGAATACTTTGGAGATTGGATGAAGGTAATTGATAGGACAGAGCTTAATAATGTAATGGCTAAGGTTGGGCAAGAATACAGGAGAAAGCCTTTGTGTCCTGCCCAATCTAATGTATTCAGAGCATTCGAGCTTTGTCCCTACAATAGCCTGAAGGCGGTATTTGTAGGCCAAGACTCATATCCGCAGAAAGGAGTTGCAACTGGTATATTATTTGGCAATAGGGCAGAGGTGGAGGAGAGCGAATTATCCCCATCCTTAAACATTGTTAAAGAAGCAGCAATCAATTTTGAGGTTCCGCATTATTGTATTACCTTTGACCAAACCTTAGAGAGTTGGGCAAGACAAGGGATATTGATGATAAACTCTGCACTTACAGTAGAGATGAATAAAGTCGGTTCACATACTATGATGTGGAGACCTTTTATATCTAAACTGCTGAGAAATATATCGGAGAATAACCTTGCTGGGGTATATGTATTATTTGGTAAACAGGCTCAGACATTCAAGCCTTATATCAATAGTAAGTCCAACTTTATTATTGAAGTTGAGCATCCTGCCTATTTTGCAAGGAATGGTACTAAGATGCCACACCAGCTATTTGCTGATGTCAGCAATAAGGTTAAGGAGATTTACGGAGTACCTATAGATTGGTACCAAGAATATTAATACAAAAAAAAAGAAATGAAAAAAGCAGAAAGAAACTGTTTGTACCTCAAAAATGGAGAAGAGGTACACATTGGTGACATCCTTGTAAAAGGAGACAAACTCTATGTAGTAGATGAGGAAATCATTCCTGTTTTGATTGAACAAGGAGTTCTTTGCACAAAAGAGTCCCTTAGTGAGAAAAAGAAGGATGCAGATGACATTTCAAAGGATGATTTGGCTTTCTATGTCAATAAGGTTGCACAGAGATTTGGTTGGAAGCTAGCAAAGGCTTGCAACTATCTTAATACCATTGATTCCTGCTATCCAGCAGCAGCATTTGCCATGGTATTGAGGGAGATAGCCATTGAATTGGATAAGAAGTATGAAGACCACATCAGTAATAGTCCTGAGATTTATTCAATCTCACTTGTAGATGGGAGAATCACCAAACTCTATAAGAGCCGTATCAGGAGTTACAAGAACTTTGCAGCATTCAGAACCATAGATGATGCAAAATTTGCTTGCAAGGTTCTGAGAGAGGTTCTTAAAGACATGTTCAGGGATGGTAAATAAGAAGATTAGGAATGCTACTGTATGTGCTGCTAAGAATATAACTTTCAAAAGTATATTAGAGAAAACATGTTTTACTTGTCTTGAAGAACATGGATTTGCTCCTAAATATGAACCAAAGAAATTCATCCTTTTTCCTTCTTTTGTTCCCATAACTCCCTTTTATGATAAAGAGACTGATACACAACAGAAGAAAAGGGTTGAATCTTTAGGTAGGCAAAGTAGTAAGGAACTTAGACTATGTAATGGGCTAATTCAGCCCATTACATATACTCCTGATATATATGTAAGATATAATAATTTGGACATTTGGATAGAATGTAAAGGATTTACCAATGATGTATTTCCTTATAAGAAAAAAATGTTTAGAAAGCTACTTGATGACATATATAATAGTACAGGACAAAAAAGTATATACTTTGAAGTGTATACTAAGAAGCAGCTCTTACAAGCTATAAATATAATCAGAAATTATGGGAATACTGACTGATATTGAGAGGCTTATATATGCACTTCCCACAAAAGATATTGAATTGGCAAATAAATTCATAAGAGAAAGAAATTTTGAGTTTTTACAAGATTTAGTTAACTCAGCAGTGTATAAAGTTAAAAGGGCTAAGACTATAGGGGATGTAAGCAGCCCTTTAATGTCAGTAGATATTGATAACCTTTTATCTTTAAAGTCTACGGTAGATATATATTGCATGAGACTAGGAATATATGACCCAGAGAAATAATATTTTTTTTCTATGAATACAATCAAGAAAAAGCTATCTGATATATCTCTTAATATAACAGAAGAGGAGTATAGAAGGGACTCAGCATTAAGCTATTCAACCCTTGCAAGATATGAGAGGGAGGGATTCAATAACTTGGATAAGTTATTTGACAGGTTAGAAACACCTTCTCTTACCTTTGGTAGTGCTGTAGACAGTATTATCACAGGTGGTCAAGAAGAGTTTAATGAAAGGTTTATGGTTGCTGAGTTTCCTTCTACTCCAGACTCTATTATAAAGATGGTAAAATCTTTGTTCAGTCAGTATGGAGATTCTTATAGGAGTCTTATCACAATTCCTGATGATGCAATCATTAAGGAGACTGAATATCAGAGTTATCAGATGAACTGGAAGCCTGAGACAAGGGCTAAAGTTATCAAGGAGAAAGGAGCTGACTACTATAACCTGTTATTTATAGCAGGCAGTAAGACTATACTTGATACTCAGACCTATCAAGATGTGTGCAATGCAGTAAGAGCATTGAAAGGGAGCAAATCCACTCAATTCTACTTTGCAGAGGACAATCCATTTGAACCAGATATTGAAAGATTCTATCAGTTGAAGTTCAAAGGAGAGTTCAATGGTGTAAAGTATAGAAATATGGCTGACTTAATCATAGTCAATCATAAAGAGAAGTGGGTAAAGCCAGTAGATTTGAAAACAAGTTTCCATACAGAGTGGGATTTTTATAAATCCTTTGTAGATTGGAATTATCAAATTCAGGCAAGACTATATTGGGCTATTATAAGGCAGAATATGGATAAGGATGAGTACTTCAAAGACTTCAAGCTGCTTGACTATGATTTCATTGTAGTCAATAGGAGAATCCTTGTCCCATTGGTGTGGACTTGTCCATTTACACAGGCAGTAGGCACATTGAAATTTGGAAAGAATGACCAAATAGAAATGAGAAGTCCTTTTGTGATAGGAGAAGAGCTTTCTTCTTATCTCACTTCCAGACCAAGAGTTCCTGTGGGTATTAATGAAACTGGTCCTAATGATTTAAGAGAATGGTTAAATACATTGTAATATGCAAGTAATAAAAAGAGATGGCAGTATAGAGGAATTTAATGTTGATAAGATTATAAGTGCTGTAGAGAAAGCCTTTAAGTCTTGCAACAAGAAAATGCCTCAATATCTGTATGATATGATAGGTGCCTTGTTTGGTACTTTGGAAGGAGATACTATAGGTATTGAAGAGATACAGAATAAGGTTGAGGATGTTCTTATGAATGACAAACACTTTGATGTAGCAAAGAGTTATATCATTTATAGGGAACAGCATAAGCAGGCAAGATTCATTAGAGAAAGAATTGACTATATGAATGAGTACAGTCAATCTAATGAGAATGCAGCTACTTCATCAGAGACAGATGCCAATGCAAATGTAACTATGAAGAATGTTGCCAACCTTGAGGGTGAAGTGTATAAGACTACTAATAGGGTTATTCAGAGGCAAAGAATGAAAGACAAGCTGAATGAAATGTACCCTGAAGTAGCCAAGAAGTATGAAGAGGATTTGAACTCTCATGTCATTTATACACATGATGAAGCAACTACTCCTGTCTTGAAGCAGTATTGTATGGCTGTGAGTCTGTATCCTCTTATGATGGAAGGAGTTGGCAATATTGATGGTATCACTCCAACACCTCCTAATGACCTGCAATCATTCAGTGGTCAAGTAACCAATCTTATCTTCTTGCTATCTTCTCAGTGTAAAGGTGCAGTGGCAGTAGGTGAATACTTTATTGCCCTTAACTATTACATTGTGCAGGAATTTGGTCCTAATTGGTATGAAAAGTTGGATGTAGTAACTACTACAGACCATTGTAACAAGCAGAGGACTGTAAGGGATGCCATATATAAAGCATTCAAGCAGTTTATCTATGGTGTAAATCAGCCTGCTGGTAATAGGTCATATCAAAGTCCATTAAGAAATTTGGTACTTTCAAATAAATTTTATATCTTTGCAGCATAAAATAATTTATAATTATGGCTGCACATAGAAAAGATTTAGATGATAGTACTATTATTGACTTGTATTTACAAGGTAAGTCCTCAACTGAAATAGCAAAACAGTTTGGGACTTCTCATAGAACAATCTTGTTAAGATTAAAAAAGCATACTATAGAGAGAAGAACTCTATCAGAGTCACAATGGAATTTCAAATCCAAAGAAATTCCTAAAGACTTTAGCAATAAAGAAGTCATGGAAAGATTATATTTGAAAGAGGGTCTTTCAAAGAAAGAGCTTGGTATTAGATATAATTGTGACCCTTGTGTTATTGATAGAGTTCTGAAGAACTTAGGTATTAAAATTAGGAATAATTCAGAAAGCAAGGTAGGTCTGATGACAGGAGATAATCATCCTAATTGGAAGGGTAGAATTTCTACACTATCTCAAAGAATTAGAGAATATTGTAGTGATGACTCTCTGAAAAAGGACATACTTTGCAGAGATGGCAATCAATGTGTTATATGTGGTAGTAAAGATAGCCTACATGTACATCATTTAATTCCATTTAAGTCTATTCTTAATAGAATTATTATACAAAATTATCCATTATCACCAGTAGATGATGCAGATAAATTGTACGAGATTGCTGTTAAAGACAAAGAGCTGAATAATCCTAATAATCTAATAACAGTGTGTTCTATGTGCCACCATAAAATACATGGTCAGTTGTAGGTGGACTATAAACCCCTTGAATTGCTGGAACCCTAAGTCATAAGATATGGCAATCAGCAGCCAAGACCAATTTATTGGTAAGGTTCAACGACTATTCCTTTATGGAAGTACACTCAAGTGAGTGGAAGCTGGGGGTACTCATTTTTTGAGTAATGATATAGTCTGAACTTATAGGAAACTATAAGAAGTTCATAAGAGAACTGCATAGAATTAACGACTCTATGTGAACATAATGTTACAAATGTATCTTATTATGACCACACATATTTTGATTCTCTGTTTGGAGAGTTCTATTATCCTGATGGAACCAAGCCCCAATGGGAGGCAATAGATTGCCTACAAAGGCTGTTTATGAAGTTCTTCAATAAGTTAAGGACCAAGCAGATACTTACATTCCCTGTAGAAACTATGGCTATGGTGTATGACCCAAAGACCAATGATATTATAGATAAGGAGTATAAGGATTTCACTGCTGAAATGTATGCAGAGGGTCATAGCTTCTTCACCTATATTTCAGATAGTGCTGATAGTCTCGCATCTTGCTGTAGATTGAGAAATGAGCTTGCAGAGAATACCTTCAACCCTACAAGTGGGTTGACTGGTGTTATGACTGGTAGTTGCAATGTAATCACTCTTAACATGAATAGAATCATTCAGAACTTTCACAGTATGGTCAGAGGTAATGACTTTGGGTGTTTTAATTCTAGTGAGTTCAAGAGGTACCTAACAAGTATTCTCGAAAGAGTCTACAAGTATCATATAGCCTTCAAGACCATGTTATATGAAATGGAAGAGAGAGGAATGTTTGCAGCTTCAAATGGAGGATATATCCATATCAGCAAATTATACTCTACCATAGGTATTAATGGTCTGAATGAGGCTGCTAGGTTCTTGGGGCTTGAGGTAAGTAACAATGAGGAATATATCAAATTCCTTCAACTTGTACTTGGAACTATTAAAGAACAGAATAAGATACATTCCATACATGATAAAAGCAGGCCATTCCTATTTAATTCTGAGGTAGTACCTGCTGAGGGATTAGGAGGAAAGAATTATAACTGGGATAAGGAAGATGGCTATTGGGTCCCAGAAGATGAGAACCTGTATAACTCATACTTCTATAATGCACATGATGATACCTCAGTGCTTGATAAGTTCATTCTTCATGGAAGACAGACTTACCAATATACTGATGGGGGAAGTGCAGCCCATATCAATCTTGAAGACCATCTCAGCAAGGAGCAGTATCTCAAGCTTATAGATTTTGCTATAGCTAATGGAACTAACTACTTCACATTTAATATTCCTAATAGTAAGTGTGATACTTGTGGTTACATTACCAAGCATCCTATTACTGAATGTCCCAAGTGCCATAGCAAGAACATTACCCAATACACAAGGGTTATAGGGTATCTGAGACCCATAAAGAGCTTTGGTGAAGACAGGCAGATAGAGGCAGGAAGGAGAGTATATGGAAAGGTGGATTAGTATGGTAGCAGCAGTTCTTGTAGTTCTGAAGCTATGTGGTGTCATTAGTTGGCCATGGTGGCTAATCCTAAGTCCTTTATGGATTCCACTGCTATTGTTGGTAGGACTGTATCTTGCAATAATGATTATATCACGTGGAAAATTATGTTGAAATATGTAGATACTAAGATAGTTTTTGCAGAGGTACCAAATGAAGTTACTTTAGCCATAAATATCTCTAATTGTCCATGCCATTGTAAGGGCTGCCATAGCCCTTACTTGGCAGAGGACATTGGGGAAATATTGGATGAAGATGCTTTAGAGGAGATGGTACTTGCCAATAAGGGTATTACCTGCATTGCATTTATGGGTGGAGATTCAGACCCTGAGAGCATAAACAGGCTTGCAGAGTTTGTAAAGAAGAAACGTAGCATGGGCTTAAAAGAGTGGAACAATATAAAGGTTGCATGGTATAGTGGCAGGGATATTCAGGCTGATGAAATTGACCTGAAAAACTTTGACTATATCAAACTTGGCCCATATATGGAAGAGTATGGCCCACTTACAAGAAGGGGCACAAATCAAAGGTTCTACTGGGTATGCAAGGCAATACATGAATATCCTGATTTGAAAAAAGAAGAGAGGTATTATACTATAGATATGACAAGTGAATTTTGGAAAGATGAGACTAAAGATTAAAGTAAAAGTATTGACTGAGGGTTGTATGCCTGTGATTAATGAGAATGGTGATTGGGTTGATTTGAAATCAGCAGTAGATATTACTATTCCTGCACCACAGTCTGATGTCCTCAAAAGGAAGACCATTGAAGGAGAGAGGGTAGGTCATAGGGATGTAGAAATTCCTACCTATTATATTCCTCTTGGAGTTGCAATGCAACTACCACAAGGATTTGAAGCTATTATTGATTCAAGGAGTAGTGGTCCTAAAAAGTTAGGATTATTCATCCCAAATGGTCAAGGTGTAGTAGATAACACATATAATGGCAATGATGACCAGTGGCACTATGTATGTTCTCCTATGAGAGAGACCACTATTGAAGCAGGTGACAGAATCTGTCAATTTAGGATACAGCTTAGTCAGAAAGCTACTATGTGGCAGAAGATTAAATGGCTGCTAAGTTCAGGTATTGAACTTGTGGAAGTAGATGATTTGGGTAATGAAAATAGATTAGGATTTGGCTCAACAGGAATTAAGTAATAATGAAAAAAAAAAGCATGAAGCATGATATTAGAAATAGTGGGTATATTGCTTGCAGTAATCATCTTAGCTGTTATTATTAATGGTGCAGAAGATTACTGTAAGCAAAGTAAAAGGGTAAATATGTCTTTCAAAGAGGCAATGGATTTAGTAGATTTGCCAGTTATCACATTTTATAATAATGGCAAAAAGTTTAATTTTCTACTAGATACTGGGGCTACAATATCCATAGTAGACTCAAATATATTAGATAGCCTTACTTGTGAAAAACTGAAAGATGTTGGTACAGTATTTGGTGTTGAAGGTAATAAGGTTCCAGTGTCTTATGTAAGAGCACAATTAGACTATAAAGGGGAAAACTATAAAGAGGATTTTCAAGTTCTAGATATGAGTAATGCCTTTGGTAATATAAAAGAAGAGAGTGGAGTGACACTTTCTGGAATACTAGGAAGTCAATTCTTTCATAAGTACCAATATGTACTAGATTTTAAAGAGTTAATTGCCTATTCTAAGAAATAATGGAAGATATTATAAAACTTAGGTCTGGATACAAAGCTGTAAACTATCTCAAGAAGATGCCTAAGCCTGATGGTTCTGAATCAAAAACTTATGTACTTAAGACTGATGTGCCTACATTAAGAGTTGGTGAAGTGGGAGGTGTATGCCACATACATAAGTTTATTAATCCATCAGAAGGTCCAATAATTATAGAAGGTCAGGAGCTTGAGGAAGCCAAAGCAGTTGTCAAATCTATAGACTTTGTTGAGGGTTATGGATGGACTATAACATTTGAATGATGATATATTTTGTTACTGGTCAGAGAGAACTATTTGAGTTTCCTGATGCTAAGTATAAATGTATTTCTGTAGAAGAGTCTCTTAAAATATTAGAGCCTCTTCGAGTAGTAGGTTTAGATACTGAAACTACAGGTACGGAGATATGGCAGGGTAGATTACTTACTCTTCAACTTGGCAATAAGGAAAATCAAGTTGTAATAGACTGTATGACTATTGATGTCAAGCAGTATAAGGATTATCTTGAAAGTGACAGACTATTCATCATTCATAATGCAAAGTTTGATTTAAGATGGCTGTATAAGGAACATATTGTAGTCAGAAATGTCTATGATACTTATTTAGCTGAGAAGATTCTATTTCTTGGATTTCCACCTGGCATTGTATCTTTGTCCTTGCAGGCTTGTTGTGATAGGTATTTACATATCTATCTTGACAAGACTGTCAGAGGACAGATACATGCAGGTATGACAGAAGAGGTTATAGTTTATGCAGCAAATGATGTTGTGCATCTTGAGGATATTATGAACTTGCAGCTTATTACTATCAATGCAAGAGGTCAAAAAGTGGCACTTGATATTGAGAATGAGTTTGTAAGAGTCCTTGCATATATTGAATATTGTGGCATTAAACTTGACCCTGTTAAGTGGAAGGCTAAGATGGCTAAAGATGCAGAGAGGTTAAGGATTGCTGAGCAGAAACTTAATGATTGGGTAGTAGATTATGTAATGAAAAAGGATGACCCTTCCCTCATTGCAAGAAACTATGATACTCACAAGAAAGGTAAGCCAGCCAAACTTGCAGATAATGTGTATGTGGTAATACCACAACCTTCATTATTCTCTGAGTTTGATACTGGACCTCAATGTATTATTAACTGGAATAGTTCCAAGCAGGTAATCAGATTGTTTGAAGAACTTGGATTTGACCTATTGGTTAAAGACAAGAAAACAGGCAAGATGAAAAAGTCTGTGGAGTCTAAGTTTATAGAATTGCAGGCAAGTAAGAGTAGTATTGTTCCTTTATACTTGGAATATTCAGCAGCTTTCAAGGTAGTAACATCTTTTGGTCAAAACTTCCTTGATGCCATTAATCCTGTTACACAAAGAATCCACCCAACATTCAATCAAATGATGGATACTGGTAGATTGAGTTGTGGCTCAGGAGGAAAAGGTAAAGGAGGTAAGACTAAAGATGATGATATTGCAGAGGAGGAAGATGAAAACAAGGACACTTCTACACAAGCAAATGATAAGAGTGTCAATGTTCAGCAGCTTCCAGCTACAGAAGAAACAAGAGCAGCATTTGTACCTGAAAAGGGACATTTGTTAGTAGATTGTGATTATGGAGACCAAGAGGGTCATGTGTTCACTGAGTTGTCTAATGATAAGGAGTGGATTGCATTCTACAATGACCCTAATCAAAGAGATGGACACTCCTTTGTAGCCAAGATGTGTTTCCCTAAAGACCTTGATGGGGTTGCAGAGAAGGATGTCAAGAAGGTAAGAAAAGACCTTAGAGATTTGGCTAAGAAGGCAAGGTTCTGTTTCAATTATAATGGTCAAGCTCCTACAATGGCAACTAATTGTAATATTCCTGTGGACTTTGCAACTGAGATTTATAACAACTATTTCAAGAGATTTAATGGTATAGCAAGCTATTTCAAGGTACAGAAGAGAGATATGTGGAATAGAGGCTATATCCTAATCTCAAAGATAACTGGACTAAGGGCATATATCTATGACTATCCTATACTGAAAGGTATTGAAAGGAGAAAGAATGGTATGGAAGATTTCTGGGATATATACAAAGCTGCAAGAGATAGTGGCAGAGTAATATCTGAGATTCCACCATCTGTCATGCAAGAAATTGCTAAGAGATTTGCTGAGGGAAAGCCTATTGAAGAAATAGCTGTTAGGTATTTATATAAGGTTAAAAAGGCAGGTAAGGTAGAGGAAAGATTCATTGATATTAACAGGGAGACTGTATATGTGTCAGTGATGAAACACTTATGGAAGAGAAAGAGTGCTTCTGATAATCAGTCATGTAACTATCCTTCTCAAGGTACTGCTGCTGCAATGACTAAGATAGCAGGTATTAGATACTTTAATCATTTGGTTAATGATGGTCTTATATTCAAAGTCCTCATTCCTAATGATGTACATGATGAGTATCTGATAGAACCACCTGAGGAAATTGCAGAGCAGGAAGCTAAGAAGTTAAGTGAGTGTATGGAGTATGCAGCAGCAATCTTCTGTAAGAAAGTAACTATTAAAGCTGTGCCAGAAATTGCGCCCTGCTGGGTACATTGAACCTATAAAATTATGGAAACTTGGAGAATAGCTATTCCTATAGTGGTATTCATATTATGTGTGATAGGTGCATGGTATGTAATAAGACTAAGGATAAAAGAGATTAGAAGTAGAACCTATGTTTATCCTAAGACAGGTCATAAGTATATGCCACTCTACAGGTGCAGGATGAAGAATCCTGTATCTGGAGAATGGTTTAATGCTTTGATTTATCAAGGGATGGAGAATGGTGAGTTGTATGTCAGAGAGTATAAAGACTTCTTTGACAAGTTTGTGAAACTTTTAGACTGGGAAAATGAAACAAAAGAAAGTGGACAATGTTAATCATCCTCCACATTATACATGGCTTAAAGATAAATGTGGAATTGAGGTGATTGATATAACAAGACACATGGATTTTTGCTTAGGCAATGCTATTAAGTATATACTTAGGGCAGGACATAAGCAGGATGCAAGCCTTACAGATAATCAGAAGGAAATTGAGGATTTGAAGAAGGCTATATGGTATATCAATGACAGGATAAAGCAATTAGGTGGTGAAGTATGACATTTATAATTCATTTCAAAGATGGACATAGAGAAACCTATAATAATAGGTATGATGAGGATGTAGAGCATGAGAGAGATGCAGCTTGGGATGATGTCTATGCTACATTTCCTGATGCAGAGTACATTGAGTCTTTCTAAGTCCATCATAGGAGGGTAGAAAGATGAGTGGGATTAAAGTTAGTGTTAAAACAAAGGCTAAAGAGACTCTGAAACTATCTAACCATCTAAGGTCATATCTTTTTGAACAGGAGTATGGTGAATTAAGTAACTGTACCCCTGCTCAAAAGAAAACCCTTAGAGATGCTTTGTTAGTTTTGAGCTCTGTGGTCAGTAAGAGTAAATAATATGACAGAGAAACAATTAAAGTGGCAAAAGAGGAGTAGAATCCTTTGGAGATTGAATGGTATGGTAGGATTCCCTTTTGAGGAAGGAGTACTTACATCCCTTGAACATGAAAGGCTCAATGTTGCATTTAGTATCATCAGGGGAGTAGTCCAAGATTCAGTAGAATCAAGTATAGAATTAGGCTTTAATGCTAAGAGGAGGTGCACCTTTGGTGTTTGTAGAAAGCCTGCTATTGAGGGAAGTGAGTATTGTAGAGAACATAAAGAATATATGGAGGAAAGACAATGCCAAAGATAATTATATGCCAAGGAACACGAAGTAGTGGCAAGACTGATTGGACTAAGCAATGGGTACTTAAAGACCCTGAGCATAGGGTAAGGTTCAGTGATGATGACATTAGGAATATGCTTGGCAAGCATCAGGCTCCTGAAAGAGAAGTGCTGGTTAATGCTATGAGAAGGCAGTTCATTGTCGCTGCCCTCAAGAAGTGCTATGATGTAGTTATAGATGGTACCCTCAAGCCTCATGAGAATGATTTTGTTAGGAGATGTGTAAAGGCTCATAATAGTACTGTAGATGAACTACGGAGTCTTGGTAAGTTGTCACCTCAGGATGATATTAGGTATAGTATTGAATATAAAGACTCTATTGTACCACTTCAAGAGTCCACTGATGAGGATGCAACTACAGCTACTTATAAGAAGACATACAAATTTATTGGGACATGGTAGCATTTATAATAATTTTCTTCTATATTTTACCCCTCATTGTCTGCACATTATTAGGAAGGTACTACAATAATGTAGAGTTTCTCGATAAGACAGATGATGACCAAGTAAGTGAGTATGTAGGATTTTCTATGGTTCCTATCTTTAATATAATTATAATATTTGTTAGCATATTTTACATTACCAAAGACTTCGTCAGGAATATAGGAACAAAATAGGCAGATGAGACAATATACATCAAGGGAGTTTATAAGGATAGTAAAATTTAATGGTTTCCGCTATAGCAGACATAGTGGAGACCATGCTATCTATGTAAATGACAAGGGAAGGCATATTAGCATACCTAGGAATCTTGAATGTGTAATTGCTCGAAGACTAATTAAAGAGAACAACTTGGTAACAGACTTCAAAAAGAAAAAGAAAAAAAAATGACTGAGAGTGGATATTATCCTCCGGGTGCAGATACTGAGGATGCACCTTGGAATCAGGTTGACAATCCTGAAAGGGAAATTGAGGTTATAGTAAGTGTCACACTTAGTAAGACTGTTAAGATTAAAGTATCCGATTATAGCATAACTGACTCTGGAAAGGACGAGGATGGTGAGTATTTTGAGGATATAGACTACTCTAAATGTGACCTTAAAAGGGCAGTAGAAGAGCAAATTACACTTCCACAAGATGCCTACAAATATGTAAAGGGAGAATTTGATAATGACCAATACAATGACCTTAAAGGTTGGTGTGTTGATGATTTTGAAATTGTCCTTGATTAACTTTTATTAACCAATATTCCTTGATTCTCTTTCCTATTATACTTATCTTTGCTTATTATATATTTAGTATAGTATGGAAAGAAAATATGTTTGTATTGATTGTGGGAAAGAATTTATAGTAGAAAGTAGGAGAGCTACACATGCTAAGAGATGTCCTGTTTGTAGAAAACTTCATAGAAGAAGTTATGATAAACAATGGAAAATAAATAAAAGACTGCTTGACCCTGAATATGCTGCTAATATGCAAAATTCTTATGTAAAGAAGAAATTTTTAGAAGACCCTATTTCTTTTTATAAACATAGAATGTTTATAGCAGCTAAAGCAAGGGCTAAGAAATCTAATTTACCTTTTAATATATGTGAAGATGATATAGTAATCCCTACAGAGTGCCCTGTTTTAGGTATTAAACTTAATCTTAAAATACCTAATAGGGGAGATAGAGGAGATAATTTAAGAAACTATGATTCACCTTCTTTAGATAAAATTATTCCCTCACTAGGATATGCTAAAGGAAATATTTGGGTTATTAGTTATAGGGCAAACACAATTAAAAATAATTGTACTTTTGAAGAAATACAAAAGTTATATGAGGCATTACTAAAATTGGAAGTTAATTCCTAGTAAAAGTAATAATATGATAGACAATTTTGAATTAATCAAGCCTTTATTCTATTTCAATGAGGCAAACAATATGTTCTTTCATTGTCAGATAGTACGAAGGGCTAAAGACCACAAGCCTGATAAGGTCAAAGAAGGTGCTATTAAAACCTACTTCATTAGAAGCAGGGAGCATCTTGAGAGTTTGAGGGAAGAAATTATACTCCTTTGTGAACATTATGGAGCAAGGGCATATATTAACGTGACTGGGAAGGACTTTGAGGCTGTCAATAAACACATGTTAGCTGCATTGGCTAATAATGTTTGTTTGAATAATATGTCGGCTGTGAATCCCAGAAAGGTACTTAATAGTGCTGCTGGTACAATCAAATCCAGATTGTCCAAGTGGATTATAGATATTGATGATTTAACTTTGAAAAAGCCTATAGTTGAGTGGTTAGAGCACTATTTCAATGTTAATGATGACTATTTATATGCCACTATTCCCACAGTTCAAGGGGAACACCTGATAGTAAAGCCTTTTAACTCAGGAAAGTTTGAGGCAGATTTTCCTGATGTAGATGTTCATAAGAACTCTATGGGAACATTGCTCTACTATCCAAAGGTCTTGGACAGACCAAAGTATTGTTGCAGTGAATGTGGTGGCACTAATATCCAAGTGCAAGCATGGATAAACCCTAATACTGGGCAGGTCACGGACACTCTTGAGAGTAATGATTGCTGGTGTGAAGATTGTAAAGACCGCACTAAACTTAAGCAAATATGAGAGCAGTAGTGATAGAGGATTTTAATGGAAGCATTGAACTTGTAAGAGACCCTGATACATGTGATGTATTGGTATTTGAGGACTTGGAGTCAGCATGGGAGGAAGCTAACAGATGTCAGAATGGAATAGTAGCAATGCTTAGTACATGAATCTTGAGGATAGAATAATGGAAGAGGCAAGCAAGGGTAATTACAATAAGGTATATGCCCTTGCCTTACTCTATTTATGTAAGAAATATAAAGAAGGAATATGAAACTTGTAGAAATTAAACTTTACCTCATAAGCTATATTGGTAAGCTTGGGTTTGAAGATACAGTGTTTACAGAGGCCAACAGTATCTCTGAGGCTGAAAAGCTATTCAATGAGAATTTTCACAAACGCAAACTGACTGGAGTCAGACAGTATGGTGTAAGAGCCTTGAAAAAGACTGCTGGTTAAAAAAAAAGAAAGAAAATGGATAATTTTAAAGTTTCCTTGGTCAGGTACATGTGCCCAATCTGCGGAGGAGTAGCTGAAGAGGTAATTGTGGCAAACACTCGCCTTACAAAGAAAGCTGCTTCTGAAGTAGAGGAGTTAGATGGAAAGGCTGTAGGATTTTCTGACCATGCCTGCAAAAAGTGTTCTGAATATAAAGACAAAGTTGTGTTTTTTATTGGAATAGATTCAGAGAACTCTCCTAGTGAAGAAGTATATAGGATAGGGCAAGTTGTTGGGGTAAGAAATGGTGCTCCTTTAATTGCACACTTCAGTAAGTATATACGTTCCTTGAAGGACGGAACTAGATTCTGTTTTATTGATGAATTAGCAGGAAAGAAGATAGGATTATGGAATTAATAAGTAAAATATTTAGGCACAATGAAATTGATTAAACCATCATTTGAGATACGGGAACAACCTTCTGGACTTGAAGGAGTATATAAACAGATAGAGGGAGCAGGTAGAGTATGCTATAAGTCAGAAGACAAGATAGCAGAAGGCACTGCTAAAGCATTTGTTGATAGGATGATTGCAAGTGGTCATGGCGCTATGCTTGAACATGGTACTGTGTATCTTAAATGCGAAACAGAGGTCATAAATAGGTATATACATCCTGAAGATGGTGAAGAAGAGGATTTTAATAAGTTGGAAAAATATGAATATAATTCTTACTCAGTAACAAATGATGATGGTATATACCTATATGTTACTACTAATCTTAGAGTACTAGTAGAGAATGATTGGCTTGACGATTTACAATATATTTGTGAACCTACAGTATATCACGAGAAAAGAATTACTGTTAAGTTCATCTGTGACAGAGGTGTGAGTCATGAGTTTGTAAGGCATAGAGTATTCTCTTTTGCTCAAGAGAGTACTAGATACTGTAATTATTCTAAGGATAAGTTTGATAGTGAGTGTACATTTATTATTCCTTGTTGGCTTAATATTGTAGAAGGCTCTTATACCTTAGAAGATGTTGAGGAGAAATATGATAGGTGCTTAATTACTGACTCTGGCAAGGGAATTACCAATGAAGCTGCTGAATATATCAGAAGTCTTATATATAGTGAAAAAACTTACTTTAGTTTACTAGACAGAAACTGGAGACCTCAACAAGCAAGGGCAGTATTACCTAATTCTTTAAAAACAGAATTAGTAATGACAGGGTTTGTATCTGATTGGAAACATTTCTTCGAGTTAAGATGTTCTTCCAGTGCACATCCCCAAGCAAGAGAATTGGCTATTCCTCTACAAGAGGAGTTTATTGCAAGAGGATATATTAACAACTAAAAAAAAAAGAATGAGTTTACTAGGAAAGAAGAAAGTGATTAATCCCACTCTGTTCAATGACAGGCTGGCATCTATCAAGGCTGTATTCAAAGCTGCACATGAGAATGCAAGTAATCTCCATGCAGAAATGGAGTCAGAGATTGCAAAGAAGGAATCTCAAATTGCTGCATTGCAGGAAGACATCAAAACTATTGGTGTTACTAAGCAGGAGGCTGAAACATTTATGTCTAATATAGAAAAGCTTATTTGATATGATTGAGCAAATAAATCAGTTAAAGCAAGGTTCCATTATTAGTGAGAGTTCTCACTATATTGTGAACAGAGTATCAGGCTCTAATGCTTGGCTTACTCAATTTAAGAGTGGTGACTGGTATGAGCTATCTGAAGAACTACACTAATTCTGCTGACTTGTTTGAAACTACAGTAAAGGTAACTAAGGAAGATAAGAAGGATGGTACTCTTGGTATTAGAAGTATTTGGGAGAACATCCATTCTGGTCAGGTATTTACTGTATGTTTCAAGAAGCAGGATAAACCTAAGAGTAAGAGAAAGTTACAGGAGGAGATTGATGCTATTGTAGAGCAGTTCTCAAATAGTATTGACACAGTTAAGAACAATAAGAAAGGTGTTGCAAATGCAGCAAAGAATCTTATTACTGAGCTGGTTAATAGCCCTGTACTTCCTTATGAAGAAGGTGAAGATAGAGTTCTTAGAGGCTATAAGATTCAATTTGAATCAAGAGATGGCAGATATGATTGTGTAGATATGGACATTACTAAGACTGATAAAGAGTCAGGTATTAGACCAGTCAATATCTTAACAATCAAATGGCTCATATTCAATGGTGTCAAGTACATTGTTGAGTAATCTTATAAGGGAGAATAAGTTAAATACTTGTCCTCCCTTTAGCTTTTTGAATAAAAGCTTGTGTATTACAATTAAATTACTTACCTTTACATAAAAATTAATATTAATTTATATGAGTACAAAATGTTATAATCCTATTAAGGGAATTGATGACGTAATTGCTAGTAAAATTCAGGGTTGGAATGAGTATAGAGTAGCTACATTAAGAGGAATGTATGATGAATCACACTCATCTCCACTTGATACATCAGACCTTGATAAGGCTGTACAGGACTTGATCTCATATAGAAGAGACTTAGGAAAAATGAATGCAGAGTCTATCAAGACTACTAGTTCTAATTTATCTGAGTCTTATCAGAAGTTGAAGGAGTCTTTTAGTGCTGAAGAGAGATTTAATAGAATCAATATGATTTCTACTATGTTTTCTGACAGACTTGATGCCTTACAAGAAGCTAATCCTTTCCTAAGTAGGAAAGTTATATGTAATGGATTTGTTTCAAATGGTAAACTAGTGGCAGGTCAATTCTCAGTATTTGAAGGTGTTTATAATGACTTGCTTGAATACTATTCAGAGGCTGTTGAAGAAGGTGATATGGATACAGCCAATAGTTATAAGAAGGTTCTTGAAAACTGGGGAGCACTAGTCTCTCATGCTAGAATGAGATTGAGAGATACAGAGGAACTCAGACTTGGTGACAAGATAGAGTATGCAGATGATACAAATCCAGATAACTACAATGATAATAAGTTATCTGAATTATATGATGCTTCAGAGTCTAAAAGAGAAGCATGGCAAGAGACCTCTGATATGCACTCTGCATTTGGTTCTGTAGGAAAACAAGTAAGAAAACTTTTAGGTTCTATTCAGAGAGTTGAAAATGGAGAAGAAGTATATGATGACTTAGGTTTTCCTATAATGCTTGACCCTGTTAAAGCACACCAGTCTTTGATTGAAATATTAAGAGGTGTTACATCTGAAAGACAAATGATAGGTTTGCTTAGAAATGCCTCTAACAGTCAGACTTGGTTACAGCCTGTTATAGAAGAACTTGAAAATAATGACCAGCTTAGGACACAGTTCTATGTAGATTTTAAGAAGAACTTTCAACCTTACTCTATCCTTCTTGAAGAGGTAAAGAATGGGTTAAGAACTTTCAAGACTCTTATATTGAATAGAGTTAATAATAGTCTCTCTGGTCAATACCTTACTAGTATCACTTTGGGTAAACAGGTTAATCCAAATACCTCTGTATTTAACAAGGATGGTAGTATCAATTGGAAAAACTTACAGAGTCTAAGAGAGTTGGTTAAGGAATATTTTCCAAGTAAGTCTGTAAGCATTACACCAAAGTTCTATAACAATAAAGAAACTTCTTGGCAAGAAAAGAAAAGAGTTCTCATTAAGATTACTGAAGCTTTGGGTATAGACATTGATGGTGGAACATTGGATAAGATTATGTCTAGTGGTAGAGACCTTCATAAGTTTACTGATGCTATCAGTGAGTTAGTAGAGTTTGGTACTGACAAGATTCTTAATAAGAAGGAGCTTGAATCACTTGATAAAGGTGAGTACTCTTTGTCTAATAGGTCTTTCAAAGACTTTATAAGATTTTCTCCAGCAGGCTCTACAGCAAAGCAGGGAGTTATAAGAGAGAAGATTGACAAGATGTTATCTATTGTAACTAAGAACAGAGAAGGTCTTAGACTTGAGTCTAGAGTAAGGCATAAAGATAAGAATGGTAATAATGTTACTTTGTTCAGTAATGTCATTCCTTCATATCTTGGAGACAAGATGGATAGAATTGCCAGTTTTGTGTCTAACAATGACAGGCAAGGTCTTAGGAGAATGATTGAAAATGAGTTCTTGGACTCTTCTTTCTTCATGGATAAGGATAATGGTACTATATTCAATAGGTGGTTGAGAGACCTTTATGAGAGTGGCTTAGATGAGAAAGATTTTGCTGCCAACTTTGGATTTAAGAGATTCTTAGGAACTTCTGATAATAGCTTTGAGAACTTTACTAGTAAACAACATGCTATTGACATGATGGCAGAGTACTTCTCTGAAAGACAAAAGAGTCCTAATAGCCAGTATGCCTACTATCCTGTATTCATCTTAGGAGATAGTGGAGTATCTAAGTTTATCAAAGCTAAAAGATATTCTGCTCAGGAGATACTTGATGGTCTGTATGATGTATATAGACAAGAGAGGAGAAGAATGGCTCTCACATCAGCAGCTAATACTAAGTTAAAAGAAGGTGGGTATTCACTTATTGAAAACTTCTCAAGTAAAGAGAATGAATATACAGCTCTTCCTTTCCTCAACAAGGATTACAAATCTCCTGATGGTACTGTAGGCAAGTATGCAGCTATGATAGGGGAAAATCCTTCAAAGCAGGAAGTTGTAAAGGCTATTCAAGCCTATATGGAGGAGGCTGTAAATAGCTTCAAAACAAGCCTTAATAACTTAGGTCTTCTTGAAACTAAAGAAGTATATAATCCTAAGACAAACAAAAAGGAGGTACAATATGTATATTTCAGTCAAGAAGTAAATGGTAATAAGTCTATAGATGAGGTAATAGCAGACTACTATTGGAATACAAAGTTTGCTACTATACAGCAGCTTCAATTGTTCACTATTGACCCGGCATTCTATAAGGGAACTAAAGACTTACAGAAGAGATATAAGGAAATACATGCCCCAGGCAGTGTATTAAGCCTTGAAGCTAGAGACTTTGATGGCAATCTTTATAGTGAGGATGGAATAGAAAGATGTGTTTATTTTGATGACATTAATTTAAATGCAGAAGTGTCTAATCCTGAATTCATGAAAGCTATTGAAGCTAAGTTCGGCAAGAACTCTCCAGTATATAAAGCTTATACTAAGAATACTCTTACTGATGGTCAGGGATATAGAACCCTTGAAAGCTACAGAAAAGTAATGGGTATGGCTGGTAAGTGGACACAGGAAATGGAAAATGTGTATAATACTATTAAACAGCTCAGAGCTGAATATGGTAAAGATGCTCAGATTCCTTCTGACAAACTTACTGAAATTGCTAATATGTCTGTAGTATTTCAACCTATTAAACCTTATATGTACACTATAGAAAACTTGGCAGTAAATAGTACTGATAAGTTAAAAATTCCAGTTCAGCATAAGTATGCTGAAGCAGTACTTATCCCAGAGTTATTACCTGCTGGTAGTAAGTTAAGGGATATGGCCTATTGGATGGAGTCTAAGGGCGTAGATTTGGTAGGTTCTACTAAGATTGTTAAGGTTGGTGGATTTGGTTCTACTGATATATCTAAAGCTTCTAATGCTCAAGAGTTAAGTAATGCACTTGACAAGGCTTATATCCATCAATTAAGTTATGGTGATTATAGAATTCAGACTAATGTACCTGAGCATATTAATAGCTCTCAGTTATTTGGTACTCAGGTAAGAAAGCTTATTATGGCTAACATTAAAATGGATGACTATCACTATGAGAATTATGTTGGTGGAAAGAAAGTAAATCTTGGAGGTAAATATGGTGAGGTAAGATTGAATGGTAGAAACCTAGTTTCATTCTATAACTCTCTTATTGTAGCTAATATACTTAAGTCCTATGATTTATTTGCTAATGAAGTATCTGATATAAAGAAGTTAAGTGATAAACTTCTTCAGACTACTATCAATAATAGCAGGGAATCTATGGATAATATGTTGGCATATTCTTTGACAGGAGATGACAAGTTCTTGGTACCTTTGTTTGAAGGAGCATTGGAACATGATTCTTCTGCAATGCTATTCAGTATATTCAAGAAGAGAGTCAATAAGCAGTCTATTAAAGGAGGTAGTGCTATTCAGGTATCTGCAATGGGTATTAAGGGATATGAAGAGTCTGGTGATTTACACTATGTTGTAGACCCTAATAATCCTAATAACATCTTATATGCAGAGTGTGAAATTCCTTGGGATATTAGTTATACTGATATTAATGGTAAGGAAGTAGCATTGGAGTTCAGTGATTACTGTAATGAAGATGGTACTCTCAAGACTGATAAGGATGGTAACACATTACTTGAAAAGAAATTCCCTAATGCTTTAAGTATCCTTGCTTATAGAATTCCTACTGAAAGAGATTACTCTATGATTAATCTTAGAGTGAAAAGATTCAGTCAGAAAACAGCAGGAGGTACTATCAAAGTTCCAGCACAAGGTACTACTATTGCAGGATTTGACTTTGATATTGATAAGCTGTACTTCATGAGAAATGAGTATAGACAGAGAGAATTATCATCTTCTGAAGTAGCTGAAATATGGAAGGAATTCTATGAAACATATCCCAACATAAAAGATGTCTTGAAGGAAGCTAGAGAAGAAGATACTGAATCTCTTAACAGACTTTACAAGTATTGGGATAAAGCAGGACTGCCTTACAGTTATAAAGAAGCTTTTGCACAGTTTATTGCTGATAGAGGTTATATCTCTTTTGAGAGTTATGACTTCAGTAAGTCTTCACTTGATAATACTAGAGCTGCTAGAAATAACATGCTTATAAAGTTAATTCAAGAAAGACTTATGGACTATGAAACCTTTGAGCAGAGATATACTCCAGGTGGATTTGCTAATGCTTCTAAGGCTGCCAGAACTTTAAGAGAGTTGTTATTTGGTAATCTTGAAGGTATTGTAAGTAGAGAAACTGTAGACTTCAATGCTATAGCTGAAAGAGCTAAAGATAGTAAGTCAGACCCAGAACCTAACTATGACCCTTCAGACCCAATGACTATCATTACTTATAATCAGCAGAATCAAGTAGCTGGAAAGTTGATTGGTATATTTGCTAATCAGAATACTAATCATGCTTTCTCCTCTTTAATGAGTGAGTTCACTCTGAAGGACCCTATTAGATTTGCTGGTCATAGTTATAATGATTTGTTACATGCTCCTAAAGGTATTGATGTTGATTTGAATGTTGCAGAGTTCTTGGCAGCTTCTGTAGATGCTGTAAAAGACCCTGTATTGAATTTCTTGAACTTGAATACTATAACTGCTGATGCTGGTGCTGTATTAGCTAGAATAGGTTATACAACCCAAGAGATTGGTTTGTTATTTAACCAACCTATAATTAAAGAGATATGTGAGTATAGCTTTAATAATGGTGTTACTGCTGATATGGCAATGAGAGAAGTAGTTAAGAACTATATGGGAGATGATACAGAAAGTCCTAAAGCTAACCCTGATGAAGACTTCTCTATCAACAAACTTGCATTGAATATTGTCAATGATAGAGTTATGAGAGAGCAAGGTAAGAATGCTATGGATAATCAGTCATTCAAGGCTGACCAATTGAAAGTAGCAGAATTATTCTCTCAGATTCAGACAGTAGCAGGTGATACTTCCCAGTTTGTTACTTCATCTAAGTTTACAGCTTCTAATGCAGTTGGTTCTACTTTTGGTGATTTATATTCTCAACAGATGAAAGTCAAGAATTATATTGATAAGTTTGTTGTTAAGAATGGTAAGAATGCTTTGTCTGTAAATATGAAAGTTACAGATATTATAGATTCTCCTATAACCAATAACACCAACTTGCAAGGAAGTAATCAGGAATATCTTAAAAGTCTTATTGAGAATCCTTTGGCTTATGAACAGGCTATGTATGATATGAACAGGAGAGCTGGTATGTTACTTAACAGTTACTATCCATATAATACTCCTTCATATAGTGGAGCTAGAAATAGATTAGCAGAACTTACTAAGAGTAATTTCTTAGATGCTGATACAATCAATAGTATCCATAGTGATATGCTTGTTTATATGCTTTCTCAGCAAGAGGATAGTTTATTTAATGGTGAGATGCCTACTAAAGATGGTATTCCAGCCAGAGAATATTATACTAAACACTTTGCTAAAGAAGTATTCAATACTCTTGAAAGTAATCCTGATTTGAAGTCTCTCCCTTTATTCCAGTATATGCAGTTTGTTACCAATGAAAAGACTGGTGATATAAGTATGAATGTACAGGGAATAGGTGGACTTGCTCCTTATCAGAAAGATGAGTTGAAAGAAAGTTGGGCAGAGTTACTTAAAACAGAGCCTGACTTAGCTAGAGACTTGTTCATGTACAATTTCTATAAGCTAGGATTTACATTCAGTCCTTTAGCTTTTATGAACCTTGCTCCTACTGAATTGAAGCTTGCTATCAAAGTAGGAAGAAAGTGGGATTCTAGTGCTAATGATGGAAATGGTGCATGGGTTGAAAGGAGTTATGTAGACTTCCTTAATGATGTTAAGGAAGGTACTGTTACTGCTAATAGTGAGAAGTTTGCTAAACAGTATATATTGAATCATCTTGATAACAGGAGACTGGTATTTACAGCAAAAGGAAGCAATCTTAAATATCTTAAAACATTAGTTTATAAGAATGGTGAAGCTGTTTCTAACTTTACTCTAGATGTCAATAAACTTGGTGATGATGCTAAGAACTATACTATTAAGGATAGTACATTACCAAAGAACTGTGTGGCATTCAGACCATGTATAGTAGTAGATGGTATAACATATATATGTGATAGTAGCAATGATAAGTTCAATGTAAGTTATGATGGGTCTATAACCTATTATAAGGTATCTCAATTAGGTACCACTAATAAATCCCTTCAATATGTATCTGACTCAGAATCTAGATTGACAGACAATGAGCAATATGATAACAATATGGAAGGTAATAGCTCTCAGGAATTTATTCCTGAAAATACTCCTAACTCTTTCAATAGAGAAGAAGCTATCAATCAGATAATTGATTATGGCATCAAGAATGGAGAATTCATGGCTGAACAAGTGGAATCTATAAAAGAGTATCTTAATAGTCAGTCAGATGTAGACCTATCAGACACTGTCAATGCAATAAGGAATGAGATTCAAAATAGTGGTTTAACTGATAATACAGGAGAAAAAGTTTGTTAATATGGCAGATAAATGTTCAATTTATGCTCATTGCACAAACTCTAAAGGTGAAGTAGTAGAAAGCAGGTTATTCAAAGACCTGCTTCACTACACTTCTAATAATAGGGAACTTGCAAAGGAGTATTATGGTATAGGAATTAATCCTAAATTTCTTGAAAAGGTACAAGGAAGTGCTAAGTTTGATGAGAATGGTGAAATTACTTTCCAATCATTGAGAAGTCTTGCTAAGCTTAATGTAGACAAAGATACATTGATTAATACTCTGAATAAGGATATAAACTCTGGCATTTATGATTATGAGGAAGCAGTAAACAGACTGCAATCTTTTAATAGAAACAGCCAGTTTAATAATGAATTTATGGCTACCATTAAATCTACAACAGATGGTAAGTATTACTTATCTGTAGTTGAGAAGAATCCTTCCAATGAATTAGCCCTTAATCAGGAAATCTCTAATAGGACTCTTCAAGACAGGATTAAATACTACCTGAATAAGGCTGGAGTCAGTATAGAATTCATTGAGAATGATGAGAAGGTAAATGGAAGGTATAGTACTAAAAATGCCAAGAAGACTGCTGATGGCCTATATCAGTTAATACAAGTAGCTAATGGTAAAAATGTAACTGGTGTATTGGCAGAAGAGGCAGGACACTTTGCTATAGGTGCCTTAGGAAATTCCCCTCTAGTAGAGAGGCTTATGAGGTTATTAACTCCAGAGGTACAAAAGCAGATAGTAGGAGATGAGTATGATAGTAAATATCTAGGAAAGTCTTCCAGAAGAGAGATAGCTGGTACCTTAGTTGGTCAGGCTATAGCAGGTAATATAGACGATAGAGCACCTTGGCAATCTCTTGTTAAGAGAATAGTCAATACAGCCAAGAGAATATTTCATAGCATAAAAGGAGATAGCATTGCCAATGCTGCATTAGAGGCTGAAAGAATTGCAGATATGATAGCTAAGGGATTTATGTCTCCCAACTTTACAGGTAGTGTAGAAGAGGCTATTAAAACCAAGGAGACCTTATATAATGCTCCTACTTCCTTTAATGTTAAAGTATTCAAGCAGGCTGTGAACAGGCTTAAATTGCAAGCTTCAGAGATGAAGTCTATCAGTAATACATTATTTGATAAATTCAATAATATAGTGGGCCAGGTTGAGAGTGGTAGAAACTTAAATGTACCCTCTTCATTTGCAGATTCAATTGCTCTTGAAGGGATAACAGAAGCTATATCACTAATGAGTGACTTAATGGTAGCTGAGATACCTGATATATTGGCATCAATTGACTTTGATAATGTAACTGACTTCAACTCCAATATGCCAGCTAATGCTAAGGCACTAAGAGTTGTTAGGGCATTTGCTAGGAATGCTCTTGCATTAATAGACCTTATAAACTCATCTACCTCTAACATATCTGGGGCAAATAGATTACTTGGAGATACAAGGAATGTTATAATTACTGACTCTCTTGGTAACAGAGTATCATATAACTTATTAGATATTACTGATAAGTTGAACAAGCTACTTACTGGTAGAAATGGATTGATTAATGAACTCAAGAATAAGGAAAGTCAATTCTTCCTTAAATTCCTTGAAGGTGCTAACTATGGCAATAAATATATTACAAGAGCAGCCAGAGTCATATTCAATTGGAAAGGTAGAGGCAATAACAAGCTTATTGAGTATAGAGATTCAGAGGACATTCCTATATCAGATTTGATGAATGACTTGGAGAGTGATATATCTCTGTTTGAAAGGTTCCTTGCATCTATGTCTAACAATTCAGATGTTATAGGTCAGTTAGCAGATAAGACTGTGAAGCTAGCTAATAAGTGGGCAGATGATATGACTATTCAAGCTCAGGACCAACTTAGGGTATTACAGTCTAGGTTAAAAGATATTAAGCTGAGTAATACTGATATTTTTGTTGAAAGAAGTAACAGGGGTGGTACTATAACAGGAAACATTATATCAGCATACTGCTGGGGAGATTATGAAAATGACTGGCTAGACTTCAAGAAACAAAGTATAGAGGAGTTTAACCAAAAGTACCCTAATCTTGATGGAAAATCTGACTTTGAAAAAGCATTGCTATGGGATAACTTCTTTAAACCTAAAGCTAAAATATGGCATAAGGGAGATGCAACACATATTGCCCATAGTCAGTGGGACAATCAGCAGCAGATGTACATTCCTAGCTCTGACTATGAAAGTGAACAGTATAAGAGAGATATACAGCCATATCCTGAAAGGGTAAAATGGCTTAATGAGTATATGCAACTTAAAGCTGATTTGGATAGTAGACTGCCTGAAGGTAGTATGCCTTTACACAGAATGCCTCAATTCAAGGGTACATTCTCCAATAAGATTAGGAATAGGAGATTATTTGAAAATTCAAGTAAGGCTACTATACATACTGTAATGACTGAAATGAGAGATACTTTCTGTGAGGACAGTGAAGATACTGATTTTGGAAGTCAGCAGACATACAATACTATAGATGAGGATATGTTCCATAATCAACTTGCATTTGAAAGGGAGAAGATTAATAGGGTTCCTCTATATGGGGTCAACAAGCTGAAAGACCCTTCTGAGCTATCTACTGACTTATTCTATTCTACATTTGCTTATGCAGGAATGGCAAATTCTTATGCAGCTATGAGTCAGGTTGTTGATACTCTCGAAGTTGGAAAGGAGGTTCTTAATAGGAGGACTGTAGAAGGTATTAACTCAGAAGAAAGTAGATTGAAGGATAAGTCTAGGGCTTATAATAGATACCTTAAATTTCTTGATAAACAAGTATATGGTATTGGAGTTCCAAAGCTGAAGATTGGCAATAAGCTAGTGCTTAATAAACTATTTGGATTTCTTACTGGATTTGCAAGTAAATACTTCTTAGGAGGTAATATTGCAGGTGGTATGGTCAATGTTGGAACTGGTTCTATAGAAATATTTAAGGAAGCTTTCTCTGGTGAATACTTTGATGTAAAAGATTGGGCCAAGGCACATAAATCCTATTATGGAAGTTTCATGCAGAATTGGTGGGGATATGGAAAGGAATTTAAGGAAGATAAAGTATCCTTAATGATTAGGCATTTTAATATGCTTAGTGAAAATAGAGGTAACCAAAGAGCATGGCACACAAGAGATTCTAGGATACTTAATATGTTCGGAGAAAGCCTATTCCTACCATATAAAGTAGGAGAGCACTACATGTCTTCTATGTCTTATCTTGCTTTAGCTAATAAAATTAAGTTGTATGATTCTAATGGCAACAGAATATCATTATTTAATGCTTATAAGGTAGTAGATGTTGAGGATGAAAGTGGAAATGCAGACCCAAAATATGGCAAAACTCTTAAACTAGAAGGCACATTCTTTAAGAGTAAAGAGGGCGTCAAAGAATATAACCTTATACAATCTATAATAGGTCAGATAGATAATGTTCTTAGTAACCCTTCCCCTTTTGGCTCTGTGCTGAATCTTAGTCAGGAAGAGTTAGATTATATAAATTCCAAGGGCTATAATCTAGCTGACATGGCAGATGTTAAAACAAAGCTACTTGAGGATTCATATAAACTTACTTGGACTATTGATGATGAATCTGCTTTCATGGATAAAGCCAGAGAAATAAACAACAGATTACATGGTATCTATAATAACCAAGATAAAGTAGCTTTCCAACAGAATATGTTTGGTAATATGTTGCTAGCCATGAGAGGTTATGCCTTAGGTATGCTTGAAAGAAGATATGGTGCAAGCAAATATAATACTATACTTGGTGGAGAAACTGAGGGTTCAATGAGAAGCTTAGCTAAAGTTATTGCATCTACTTTTACTGATAGAGGAGGCTTTGGTTTAACTATGGGAGCCATATTACTGCCAGTTAGTAAGAAGACAAAACAAGCAATGCTTAATGCTGGATTCTCTGCTAATCAGTATTATAATATGAGGAGAAATATGGGTGATGCTATGTTTATCCTTGCATTAACTCTACTAAAGATATTGACTGCTAAAGGTGGTGGAGATGATGATGACAAAGAGTCTGAGGAGGAAGTAGACACTACTACTGGTATAGTTTACTACTTTGCAGCTAGATTGTTGAGAGAGCAGTCTGCAATGAATACTGCTTGGGGTATGGTTGATGAGTCACAAAATCTTATGAGTATGACTCCTGTTGGTGTAAGTGGTCTTATAGATATTTCTAATCTGGCATACCAATTTGGTGGAAGCCTTGTAGCTGATGAAGATAATAGTGAATTTTACTATCAATCTAAGAAAGAAGGTATGTATGAGAAAGGAGATTCCAAATGGGAGGCTAAATTCTGGAGAATGTTTCCTTATCTTAGAAGTAACTATGTATGGGAACACCCCTATGAAGCAGCTAAATCTTATGAGTATGGTAGAAAGGTTAGAAACTAATAAAACAATAAAGGCTAGAGAGGTTATCCTCCCTAGCCTTATTTTTTTTTTGCCTTAGAATGGAACTTTAACTCCTTTACATTTAAGTTCATGCTCCATCTCTTCATCAGAAAGTTGATTCCATGATTCTTCTGTATATCCTACAGACTCTAGTACTTTAATGGTTTCTTCATTCCATAATGATACACCATCCTCAGTTATAAAGTTTTCCCAAACTCCCCAAGTTAATCTTGAAGGTATTAGCCTTGTAGGTTTAGGATTTACCTTAGTACCTGACTTCTTCTTTCTTCTATCTTTAACCTTTCCTATGTTTAATCCTGTATTTAAATCAACTGTAGGTTCAGTATTGTCAGCTACTGTAACTTCTTCAACTTTAACTTCTTTGGTCTCAGTAGGAGTAATAGTTTCAGTACTAGTCTGATTTACTGAAGCATCTTTTTCTTCAATCATCTTCTCTATTTCAGATATTTGAGACTTCTCAATATCAGTTAATTTCTCATATTGTATATTAGGCTCTCTATATCCTACTTCCTTAGGTCTAAACAACTGAGGCTTAGCATTTCTATATTCCTCACCATTAATAGCTAATTGATTACCTTCTATTACAGTATATTCATTAGTGCTGTTCTTCCAACCTTTAGGTTCAGGGTACTCAACTTGTATAGGAATAATATTCAGGCTCTTAACACTAATACCATAAGTATTCTCTAAGAACTTCTTATACAAAGATAATTGTCTTGCATACTTCTCTTCCTTATGTTGGTCTATGGAACTCCTTACAGTCTTCATATCATAGATATAGAAGTTACCTTCTTGGTCATAGGCTAGTAAGTCAAGTGTTCCAGCAACATCTATAGTATGTACTTTTCCTTCAGAATCTGTAACATTTAATGTACCAGTAACTGTAACATCTCTAGGTATTATAGTCAATCCCATAGCATCAAAAGAATTTTTCAGACTTTGGAGTTCTTGCACAAAATGTTTCCATTGTGCATTAGTAGCATTAGGATAGTCATAGAAGAAATCACTTATTAATTTACCATCCTCATGGAACTCTCCAGCAAAGAAATCTCTTACAAATTCATCCACACTAGTTCCTATATTTGTAGATGGTAATATCCAAGGACTATTAGGGTCAAATCTATTACCAGCTTCAGCATCTGCTTGAATTATTGAAGTTACTCTTGAATACTTCTTTCCTGTCTTAGTGTTAATATATCCACTTCCATCAGGAGCCAGTTGTATCAATTTAGAGTCCTCTGTAATTCTATCAGCTATAACTCTTGCTGCTTCTAACTTAACATTAGTCTTTTCTTCTACCTTTCCTTCAAGTACAGTACCTGTCTCACTATCTATTATAGCTTTATCAGATTGCACTTGGTCAGTAGCTGATACAGTAGGAGTATTAACAGGAGTAGAAGGAGTAGCATTACTTGGGTTAGATACTTCTACTGGTCTTATAGTTTCACCTGTAGAAGTGAAAGGGGACCTAACTTCTATTCCCTTAACTTTATACTCTATACCTTCATTACTCATTTCCAATATACCATCATCAAAGGCATTAGCTAGATTTCCCTTGACAGTATCTATACTATTTCCACTTTTTGGGTACTCTACCTGCCACTTTATAAAATCAAAGTTTCCCCTCTTCCTAGTTTCAGTTCCATCCATTATAAGATTCCTAAAGAACTCAAACTTAGTTTGTGGAGACACTGTACCATTAGTTATCCTACCTACTAGTATAGTAGTATTACCATCTGAGATACTTATAGAGAACATTCTTCTTCCATCCTCTAATATTTCTTCAGTAGGTGATATTACATATTTCCAATTCTGATTAGGTAGAATAAGATGGTTATTCATCTTTCTAGTCAGAGTATTAGACAGCTCATTTAATCTATCAGCAAACTCACCAGTAGGAACTAATTGCCCATCTACTCTATCCAATGTAATTTCAGAGTTATCAGGAAAGCTGGAAGACATTTCATCCAATACAGTACCTGCCTTGATTAACCTACTATTAGAATTTAATAGGGCATTTATATCACCCTCATTAAATAATTCTACTATAGACTTATTAGAGTTTCTGTCAACAGTGTTAGAAATAGACCTTATAAATACTCTAAAGTCTTTTACACTATCTTTCAAATTAGGTACATTTACATATAGGTACTTGTTACTTTCAGAGAATCCTAATCTATCAAGAAATGCTTTTCTCATTTTAGCATATATAGGATTCTTATACCTATCCCTCTTTGGGACACTTCTTAATGAGGTTTGGTCTTCCTTACTTAAAGTATTAAAAGATAGATTTTGTGCATTATTATTAGGTTTACCTACTGGTACTCTTTCAGGAGCCTTAGCAACTATTGATGCTAATGTTGAAGTCAGTATATTACCATTCTTATCCCTTATGAGTTTTCCAGATTTTTGGTTTCCCACTAACTCTCTTATCCTTCCTACATTTCCTACACCTTTATAATTACTAGTATTAGTTGATGGGAAAGTACCTATAGGCTGATACTTCTTGTTATCTATGATTAATGTACCATTCTCATCCTCAACCACTGCTATTATAGGAATATCCAAGTTAGTATAATTAGCTCCATTAGATTCCATATTAGCTTTTATTTCTTGAGCTAATATATTATCTGTTACAAAATATACTCTAGTAGCATCTTTACCAGTCTTTAACTTTCCACTTCTTATAAAAGACTCTATATTGTTCTTATCCCAATATTTAACTATTGGGCTATCTGGGTAATTCTCCCTTAACCACTGTATATCTGAAGAGTCTATTAAAGAAGACATTGAGTTATTATCAAATATGCTTCTATTGGTATCTTGAGTCTTCTGCCTTGCTCTATCAAATAGTGAAGGTTTCTTGTTTTCTGAAGCTCTCTCTTCTTCCTCCTTTTCCTTTATTTTTCTTTCCTGAGTTTGGTTTGTAATTTTAGATGCAGCCTGCCTCAGTAATGCAGATGCCTGCATAGCATCCTCATCATTTTCATCAGCTGAAGTATCTAACTGATTAGCCTTTTGTACTAAAGCTTCACTTAACTCATCTGGGTTTTCAAACTCATTCTTACTGAAGCTGTTTAGTATTTCCTCTGCTGTATTCTTTGCATTTTCTGAATAATTATCAGAAGAGTTTCTTATAACTCTTGACCCCAGTTCAGCACTTTTAGCTACATCATCATTACTGTTTTCTCTAAATTCCTCTATAGAGTTATTACTCTCCTGTCTTGAAGAAGTATCAAATGGTTCTGGTTTTTCATCTGATTTCTTATCTTCTTTACTCTCAACTGTATTATCTGTAGTTGCTGAAGTAGTATTATCGGCTGGTAAAGACTGTTCCTCTACAGTCTTCTTTGCAGACTCATTGGCTTCCTCTAATGTAGTAGCTGCTGAACCAAATATGCCAGGCATAGGATTTACAGGCTTAGCAGGGGCAGATTGTTCTGTTGTAGTACTTTGTACCTCTACTGGCTTAGAGTTATTAGCTCTTTCATCTTCATCCCTTTTATAGTTCTGCATTACATCCTTATAAGTCTGTATTGCTTCACCAATACTAGTAAATACAACTTTAGTCTCATCAGGAGAGTTAGAGTTTATATCTTCTACATACTTTTGGAATAATGAGTTACCATCACTATCTACTTCAGACAGTGAATTAACAACAGCATTCTCATCATTCAAATCAACTCCATTGTTACTTAAATACTGTAGAGATAATGCAAACATATCTGCATCATTAGCATCTATATCCCTAAAAGCATCATCATTTACTATCTGATTAAATAAACCTTCAAGAGTTTTTCTATCATTCTTATATCTCTCATAATTAGAGTTATTTGATTTGGATAGAGCATTTATTATAAGTCTTTGTTCTCTAGGAGACCCATTATCCATAAGTTTATCCATCTCCAGTGCAAAGTCCTTATAATCAGATATTTTATCTATAGATTCATACTTCTTCTTAGTAAGTACATCAGATGCAGCCTGCTTAGCTCTTTGAACATACATATTAAAGCTGTTAGGGTCTCTCAGTATCTCATTGTATTGAGTCAAGAATGACTGTTTAGCCAATTCCATTCTTCCAGCATCCTGTATCTTATTGTAGAAGTTTATATCCTTAGATGTACCTCTATCTATAAGATTACTTATAATATCTCTTTGCTCCTCTGAATAATTTGAGAGATTTTCTTTATTCATCATAATAGCTCTATCTATTGCAGGCAAAGCCATTATTTCAGATTCATTTAATACAGTAGACTCCTCTTCTACATTATCAATGCTCTTTAATGTATTAAGTACCTTATTAATAGATTTCAGCTTAGCTTTCTTCTCTTTCAGGATTTTCTTTTCAGAGTCTGTAAGGTTATCCTTCCTATTATTCAGATTATCAATATCCTTGCTAATGCTCTGTAAGGAGTTAGATAACTCTTCCTTAACTTTTTTAGCCCTACTTAATGAGCCATACCTACTTACAATATCTCTTAGTTCAGGAGACATGTTACTAACAGGCTTAGAGCTGTCAGTTATAAGAGATGCTATATTACCAAGTTCAGATTCAATCTTCTTGCCTCTACTATCCCAATCCTGCAAAGACATCTGACCAAATATAAGAGCTTGCTTTGTATCTTCATCTACATTGCCTAATGTTCTATCTATCTTATCAGACTCCTTCTGTATGGTATTAATAGTATTAAGTAGTTTATTGGCATTACTCTTTAACTGGTTAAGTACTTCTGTATCACTAACATTACTATCTTGAGTATTGATGTTGTCCCTCATAGATTTAATATAGCTATTAGCCTGTTCTGTACCTTCTTCAAGGTTAGCTACAGTAATAAGTTCATTCATAAATGAATCATAATACTGAGTTCCCCTCATCTTATCTAACATGAATACATCATTGATAGTCTTACCTAACAAGCTGTTTCTATATCCAAACTCATCATTACTTTTAGCATCACTCTCCATCTGCTTTGCCCAGTTATATGTACCTACTATACCATCAAACTTAGCTTTGTTATTAGGGTCTCTTAACCAAGTTTCTAAGGTCTTAGCATCATCATATAATTGTCTTTTTGTCTCAGCATTCTCTCTTATAGCATTAGTGATACCACTTCTCCAAGGCATTAGTCTGGTTATATGACCTAACCTGCTCTCTCCTTCTCTTCTAGACAAGTCAATTTCAGTATGGTATTTACCATCACTTCCTTTCACTCTTTTAGTATAATCTCCACCTCTAAATACAGGAGTTCCCATAGCTGAAGATATAGCACCATAAATACCTGATTTAATGGTTTCATTATCTACCATAGATTCACCCATAGATAGTAGGGCTGCTGTAAAATCTCCAGCCATATAATCACCTACTTCAGCAGAGCCATCACCATTATATTTATTTTCAATAAACTGATGAATATTATTGGCTGCACCTCCACTCATTGTAGCATTAGATACACTCTGTAAGTACTCTTCTGTAAATTCACCAAGTGGCTCTTTTGCTATATTCCAAGTTTGTTTCCAAGCTCTATACTTAGGAGTTACAGTAGTATTTGCACCTGAGCCTGTTATATCAAATTTACCTTTAGGAGTTGCCCAATTAAATAGTCTTGACTTTTGAAGAGTACCCTGTACAGTAGAAGACTGCAATCCAGCTTTTAATGTTTGGTTTATTACTCCATTAATAGCTGAGTTCACTAAGAAATTATTAACTCCTGCTTTACTAGCAGCAAACTCTGCCTGATTTAGGGCTTCTTTATACTTAGATGAATATTCATCCCAAGCTTGCTTATATAAATCATCTAAAATCTTCTTTGACTCTTTATTAGGGTTAAAAGAAGAAGTCATCCTTCCTGTTTCTCTATTCCTAGTGAGTTTTGACTTATTGTAGGCTTCCTGCATTCTTTTATTATACTCAGCCTCATACAGTTCCTTAAATCTTCTATCTACATATTTAGATTGAGCTTCTGCTATTTTTTTCTTGGAGTCCTCTAGAACTTCTAGTTTAGTATTAAGCCCTTCAATAACACCCTCAGTAGTTCCAGCAAGACCAGGGATAACAAACTTATTAGTAAAGTTTTCAGCCTTTTGAATAGAATTGAGAGTGTTTCTAGCCTGCATTAACTTCTGAGTAGTACTACCTGTCTTACCTAACATTGTAGCACCCTTCATACCTTTAAATGCCCATCCAGCCAACTTGGCCTCTCCATATCCAGCTAGCATAGATGCTACAGTAAATCCTCCTGACTGCATGGCTACAGGTATAGTATTTACATTGAATATTTGGTCAAATAAACTATCTGAACCACTTTGTTGTCCTTGAGTCTGCATTACCTCCAACTCAGATAATCCACTCTTTTTAGCTTCATCTAAGTTATTTATTGTTCCGTATTGGGTAACATCATTACCAAATCTGGTAATATCATTATCCATTACAGAATTCATAAAATTCTCAAACCCATTCAGGCCTTTTACATCCTTATAATTGCCAGCAACATAGTCATAAGCACCTTTGAGCATACCATAAGTTCCTATAAGTGCTCCTGCTGCTGATGCCCCCATTCCTACAAAACCATTCCATGCCTTTTCAAACAAGCTTTGGTTCTTTGATGCTGTATCCTGCATTTTACCTTGCAGCCATATATTAGCACTTTCTTCTCCATAAGCATCTCTCTTGGCATTATACTCAGTAGCAATATTTTGCCAGTCATTATTTGTAAAGGGAAGATAATCAGTGTTTTTATACTTTCTATAATATGGTGATACACTCTCAGCAACAGTTCTTATATCTTTTACAGCATGGTCCCTATCATAGGCATTTTTAGCATAATCACTACTATACTTCCTCATAGCATTATCATAGGCTATTGACTTAGCCTTGAAAGCCTCTTGCTCTTGAGGAGACAGTTCATATCTTATAGGCTCTCTGACTCTAGTTGCATCTGACTTTACAGTAAATAAATCATTATTGGCACTATATCTTTTTGCACTTCTCCTAACTGCTTCAATAGAATCAGTATAGCTTTTATTATAAAAGGCATCCCTCTCTTCAGGAGACATCTGTTTAAGGGCAGAGTAATCTTCTCTGTCCTTAAACTTTGCCTTAAACATTTCATTTCTATACATTCTTTCTATTTCATCAGAAGATTTTCCTGAAAGATATGCACTATATTTCTTTTCCCAATTGGCTCTATCCTGAGCTGTCAATCCTTTTAATCCTTCTAAAGCCATATTATTAATTTATAAATCTCCAAACCCTATAGGTTCTTGAGATGTATTTGATTCACTTTGTTTTAATCTTATTTGGTAATGGTCATCTGAGAATGAGTCACGGTCTCTCCATACTTCTACATCATCAAATGTTAAGCCATACTCAGCTAACTTAGCTGCCAAATTAGTCTGCATTGAGTTACTTAGGTCAGTAAATGATATTTGTTCTTCATCTCCTGTATCAAAGCCCTTTCTCTTAGTAGTCCACTCTTCATTAGATAATCCTTCTTGGAAATCTGTAGTAGCACTAGAGTTGTTCCACATCTTAAATTGTAATCCAGAGAATGGCTTCTTATCTTTATTCTGACCTTTTGAGACGCTAGTAGATTTAGGGGCAGCCATAATTTCAACCTTTCCATCAGGGTGTGTTATCCTAACTCTTCCACCTCCAACATCTTTAACTCTATCTCCATTAGGTAATTCAGCTCCTAACTGCTCATCTTCCCATCTATCCTTAGACCACTCAAACTGTTCTCTAGCTAAAGCTAATCTTTCTCTTTCTGCTGGGTCTATATATCCCCTATTAGCTTGATAACTTTCATTATATGATATTCCAGACATTATACCACTTATAGTATAGTCTATAGCTCTACTTAAATTTTCCTTTGTAACTCCTGACTGTGATACTATTCTATTTATAGCATCTTTAAGTTCAGGTATATTAGATTGGTTTAATAAGAACTTATTAGCTGCATCTGCTCCATATCCCTGTCTTATCTTCCAGTATTGACCTTGTAATGCAGGAGATACATTCATCATTCTTGATGATGCAGATATAGCAGCTTCCTTACCTTTCTTATATAAATCATCTCCACTAACTGAAGTATAACTTAACTCTGAATTGTCTAGAAGGTCATCTAATGATATTGAAGAGAAATCCCTGTCAAACATGATTGATGGATTAGCTGCTCTTAACTTTCTCTGTTCTTCTGCTAACTTGCTTCTTTGATTATATGCTTTCTCTATTGGTACTATATCCTGTGAGTACCTATTCCTCATATTTAACAGTTCTTGCCTACTTGAAGCATTTAATCCTTCTCTTGCTAGTTTACTTGCCTTATCTTTGAGTTCATCTGAATATGTCTTATACATTCTATAAGCCTTAGGATCAGTCTGTTTATTAGCAAGTTTATCCCATATACCAGCCTTTGTAGACAAGTCAGTATATTGTTCCTCAATTTCCTTATAATTCTGACCATATATTTGATATGGTTGCAAGTACCTGTCAAAAGAGAAAGGCTGGAACTTGCTATTTACAACCAAACTATAATTTGCCATATTAGTAAGTGAGACCTCCTCTTCTCTTCTTTAATTTTCCTCCTTTAGAATACTTGCCTCCTGCTACAGACATCTTGTAATCCTCCCACTCTTCTTTACTCCATTCCTTAGGTTTCTGGCTTAGAGTACCAAATACCCCTGAGTTGATTAGCATATCCCTGTCAGACCTGTTATAAGCATCTATTCCTATATTACCCAATGAGTCAAACAGATTAGTCAGGTTAGCACTCATACTTGCACCTCTTCTTGCATCTATTGCATCTCTCATTGCCATAGCTTGTGTAATACCACTTAGCCTTGTACTTCCTGCCTTTAGTGCAGCCTCCTGATTAGCCATTGCAGCTTTAAGCCCCATCTCAGAGTTTGCTTGATTGGTTCCTCTATTAAACTGCTCTACCATCTGTCTCTGTGCCAAGTTATACTCCTCAGCCTGTCTTGCCAAGTCTCCCAACTTGCCTTGTGCATTATAGTCTGCTGCAAGTAGTGCGGCATTCCTTGAAGGACTTGAAGAGTTCATAATAGCTCTTCTTGTTGCACCAGCCTGTGCACCAAGCTTATTTATATAAAAGTTCCTGTCAAGTGGTTTATATTGCAGATAATTCCCTATTGGCTTATAGTTTACAGGGACATAATTACCTACTTTGTTTGCAGCCTCTATGATTGCATCAGGTCCTGTATAATCAGGCCTGCTGAATATACTTTGACCCAATCCTATTGCAGAACCTACTACAGGTGCATATCTTAGCCAAGTAGCATCAAATCCTCTTCTATCTGTATTACCCTTTCTTTTGGGTACCCTAACTTTAGCAGGAGTTGTACCTTCCACATTAGAAGGTATATCATATCCTACTTCACCAATACCTGATATTTCCATAGGAGACAGGCCACTAAATCCTGCATAAAGCCCATCAATACCTATAGGCTCTATGGTAGAAGGTATGTCATAATCCACATATTTAATCATGCTGGGTCTCTTTGCTGTAACTGTAACCTCTGGCATCTCTCCTGATTTCCAAGAACCAAACACCGGAGTATATGTGTAATCATCAGGTATAAGACCTCCCTCTGCATATTGTACTCCTTCAAGTCCATATTGCCCCTGTCCTCTAAGAGCCTCTTGCTCCTGCATTAACTTTATGAGGCCATCTTCCAGCCCCCTCTTGCTTATTGGGTCATTGGGCCTTTCCTCAGATTCCTTTTGAATCTTTTTGGCAGCATCTGCAAATGTCAGACCTTTGCCACCTTTCAATTTATACTTCTGCTTCACTGAATCAGGTACTTTAATCCTGTTACTAAATACATAATCATTATAAATCACCTCTCCTTCTTCCACAAGATTAGGTATTCCATTATAATCAACCCCAATCTGTACTCCTCCATGTGGATTCTCTTCATGGTATCCTCCATTATTTATAACAGTGACACCATTGGTAAAATCTGCTCCATGAGTACCCATGAGGCCACCATCTCCAAATGGATTAAAAGGTATTTGTATATTAGGTTTGGTAATAGTTCTCATATTATAATCTGATAAGTCAGACAGACTGGGAGTGTGCATCTTGTCATATACAGACCTTGCCTTCTTTCTTTTAGAGGTTCTAGAGAACTCCTCTCCCCTGACATATCCTCTTTCAAATGCAGAAGAGGAAGCCTCAGGAGTATTGGATTTCTTGAAATTGTTCAGACTTCTCTTACTCAACCAATTCATCCTATCTACACTATTAAGTGTATTTTCCAAGTAGTCCATTTGGCTAGGCAGATAAGAGCTTTCAGGTATTCTGGCACCTCTCCATTGCATGATTCCATGTGCTCCCTTTCCACCACCTCTGGGATTATAGGCATAGGGATTGAACCTTGATTCCCCATATATTGAACTGTATACAGCAGCCTTTTGAGAGTTATTAAGTCCCATGTTATTTACCCTGTCTGCTATATAGGCACTGTAAGGCAAAGTAAACTCTTCATCTATCCATCCTCCATCATCATGTTTCCACTTTCTAGCATTCAAGGCAAAGGTAGCCATCTTCTTTTGTGCAGGAGTACCATGCTCCTTGAACCAAGATGCTGACTTTCCAGTCCTCTTTTTAAGGGCAGTAAACTTGCCTCTGTTCTCAGGCTTGATATGAATCTTACCTCCCTTTGCCATGTAATTGGACATAGCTCTTAAATCATTCATCTTATCGGCACTTTCTATTGCATTATCATAACTTAGCAGTGCTCTGCCTCTGGCTATCTCCTGTTCCTTCTTCAACTCATTGTATAAATCTTCTGCCTTGTCACTGAACAATCCATCTTTCCCAATATCTGATTGGGAGAAGTCTGCTCCAAAGTCCTGATTAGACCATTGATTAAGTATAGAGTCATTGCTACTGCTATCAACTTTAACTGTACTCAGGGCATTATTGGAGTTTCTGACATTATTGACATTTTCCTCATTAATCTTTGAACCGAATAATGCATTGGTTATACCACCTATCAACCCAGTACCAGCAGACACAATGCCTCCTAATAAAGGGTTGACTGTGCTAATGGCAGAACCCACAGTACTTCCTACTTTATTGACTGCATTGCCTGCTCCTGAACTTAGTCCATTACTTATTAAACCATTTGCTGCATTACCAGCAGGGCCTAATAATCCAAGACCTAGTTTACCTAAGTTTTCTTTGGTAAAAAGCTTGCTAATGTCCCATATACTACCACCATCATCATATCTATTAATGATACCAGTAGTAACAGGACTATTGTGTTTCCTTATAACTTTTCTATTAACCATATTATAATAATTTATTTGCAAAGATAAGTAAAGTATCAGAATTATACAAGAATATTATTTAAAAAGTAAAGGGAAGATAAGTTTATTACTTACCTTCCCTTCAGGCTATCTCTATCAAGTTATTCAAAGTAGTGCACCACCATATCATGCAATATGGTCTTATTTGTATTTTCAGATTCCATAGATAGCTTAAGATATAACCAAGGATTTCTCATCCTGTCTTTATTGTTTGATTTATCCCTTGGTATATTAGCCCTCCATATCCTGAACTTCTTCTTGAGACTTGAAGGTCTTCCAAGTACATGGGTAAGCTTGGATTCGCCACTTTGGTATTCATTCCAAACACTAAGAGTATCATAGGTTGTATCCAATAGCTTACCTTCACTGTTCCAACTGTCTGCCCTGAACTCAAGAGTATTGAATATCTTATCCTGGGTCATATCAGGATTGGATATGACAGTAGTATAGAAAGGCTGGTAACTGTTAAAGAAGGTATTATAATCACCTTCATTGTGCAGCCATAGCTTCCCATCCTTTACCCACAGTCCCCTGTCTAGTATATTGGAGAAATATGGCACATTCTCATAGCTGTAGAATGAAGAGAACTGGCCTAATGGTTCTGAAAATGCCAAGCACTCATCCTTGCTTATGAAGAATACATCTCCATTTACCTTATCATAGTATGTTACAAATCCACTAAAGTCTTTAGGATTCCATACATTTATTCCAGTTGACCTACTGTTAATCCATGAATGGAATCCAAGCCTATCAGAGATGTTATCCAACTGGTTGTTGAGTAGGAAGATACCTTTGGTAATATCATCTATAAAATAGGTACCATTAGGTGTCCTGCATATAGACCACTTATTAGAACATCCTATACTATCAGATAAGTACCTCTTACCAGTAACTTTTCCACTGTTGGCAATTTCAATAGGCACTCCATTAGTGGGAGAAATCTGCACATTCTCATTATACAATATCTGACTAACGCCTTTATCTTGAAAAGCAAGGATATTATTATTATGTATTCTCAGAGCTGTTATACTACCCTTATCACCATCAAAATCAAGAGTGGATGCAAGAGTGATATTGGTCCAAGCATCAATAAGTTCTCCAGCAGTCTTAGTCTTAGTCCAAGTAACCACATTAGGAAATTTGTTCAATACTGAAGTATCATCAGTACTTACCTTATAGGTAAAGAAGTTATCCTTTTGATTGTATACTTGATTTAGCTTGTTAAAGTTCTCAGGGGTTATATATAGATTAGAAGTATTGCCTCTATTATTGTCATACCTGCCATCTAGATTTACCCTTGTCTCACACATAAATGACATTATCTCAGTCACCGAGTTTTCATCTTCCAAAGTAAATGGATAAGTCTTTAAATGGTCATATCTTTGGAAGTATGTGTCTCCTTCCAAGTACTTTACAAGATAAGTATGGCTGGAGTCATCATCATAGAAATAGGTAGTTTCTCCACATGGTAACCATTGATTACTCTGTATAGCATCATCAGACTCTCCTCCAAACCTATTGGTGACATCACTTCTGTATAATTCTGCTAACCACCACCAGCCATATTGGATACTTTTAACTGTCTTATTAGGACCAGTACCTACAAAGTCTCCTATAACATCCTGAGACACAGAGTTGTATACTTCCAAAGTATCCCAGAAGTTAGGGGCACCATCATGAGTTATTGCAACACGGTTTACAGGCCAACTACTAGATGTAGGCTCTCCATAATCATTACCATCTATGATAGTAGGCAAAACCTTATATGAGTACTTACCCAAGTTGTACTTGTCTTCAAGTACAATAACAGCATGAGGGGTAGACTTGTACTTTATGTGTACAGGGTCATATGCCTTATTTATTGAGTTATCAGTGAAAGGTATGGTAGGTGTAAAGTCACCAACATATATGTCGTGGTTAGTATATGAGGTATCATTCTGATTATAGGTGGAAGATGTTACAATCTGGTAATAATCACTACCTGAATATTCAGTATTTGAAGTAATCTTATCCACATTTCCATAGTACACTAAAGTACCTTTTCCAGAATGCTCCTGAGCCTTCAATTTGAGTGGAGTAACCTCGTTTGAATTAAAAATCTGTGCATCTGCAAGTTCCCCTGAATCCCATGTACTAGTACTGCTAAGGTACAGGTTAGTGGCAGAGAATTTCAAATTGGATAGCCTCTTATACTGTAACTTGGCAGGTCTATATCCATTCTCATCTGCCCAGCCTGTACCATCAAGACCTCCACTCCTATGCCAAGGATATGTGGCAAAGCCTACCTGCATCCTTCTATATTGTGAGGGCATAACACCACCAAAGTCTCTTTGAATATTATCTATCCAGTTGATATTAGCCAATTGGCTTCTGAATGCCCAAGGGGATATGTTGACACTACCACAAGACTCCTTATAAAACCCTGTTGGTGGGAACTTCTCATTATCTGCGCCAACCATGGTAGTTCCTGTGGTAGAAGTTACAATGTCAATATCCCCTACACTGGCGGTTACCAAAGTTGCACCTATTATCCTCAGCTTACACTTGGAAATATCATAATTCTCAACTTCACTGTTAAATTCAATATCTGGGGAATGAAGAGTAACTATTGATTGGTCTACAAAAAACTCATGTTTATGCTTCTCCACATATTCACTAAAATCTGTCAGCAAATGGTTTCCTCCTGCAAGGCGTGGAGTGGCAGGAGGGTAGGATATATTCTGTATCTCCGCATTCCTATGAGTGTTTCCCGGTATAGGACTACTATGCCTACACTCAGCCCAAGTACCTGTATCAATCAAGGAAATATTTATATTAACCGACTCATTAGGAGAATAAAACTGCTTATCATTATTTATTATACCATATCTTGACAAGGTTTGGTCACTATATAATGCCTTTTCAGGAACGTCAAATATAGGTGACACATCTGGCAAGCCTGCATCCCCAGACTCTGACCTCATCACATCAAAGGGAATGTTGGGTCTTGAGAACCAAGAAGACTGTACAAATGGGGAATTACTGAATCTGTCACCAACATTATAAACAGTGGGACATAAAACTCCTTGGCATATTACTTCTCTATCCCCTATAGAGGGATATACTATTATAGGTCTGAATCCAATATATCCTAAATCCTTTAGTTTACCAATTATGGTATCATCATTGAATGATACCTCAGGTATGCACTTATAGAATACCAGATTTGAAACACCAAAACTACCATATAAGTCATTAGTACCGGGTGTTTTGGTAATCTGAGCGTCTTTTATGAATACTGGAGAAGACCACCTGCCTGACTTATGCTTAAACTGTATGCCAAATCTGTACCACTCCAAATATTTAAATATCTTAATAGTGCTAGAGTTGTTATTCAACTGAAACTCATGTTGATAATATCCAGAAGGTGTTCCCAAATTAATTGTGGTAACTGTATTGAGGTTTACATTTAATCCTCTGAAGTACTCTCTAATAGAGCTATCAGGCTCAATTCTATTAACATTGATATTTCCTAAGAATAATGTATTGTCCTTTTGGCATATTGTACCACAAGATATGTCTTCTCCTCCCAAGTATAATAATTCAGTAGGGTCAATACTCTCTCCAATATTACCAGTATCTGTAAAACTGATTGTTTGAGTAGAGGAAGATAACTTTATATCTTGAACTCTTTTGACAATGGGAGTTGAATCTTGTGTAGTTCTCAGTATTGAATATAATCTGACATACTCACATGCAACATCTTTAACAGACACTGTTACATTAAAACTCACAGATAAAGAATCCTCAGGACTACCTCCATTATCATACTTTGTTATGTAATATAGAGGAGATATAGCCAGTATATTGGACTCCTGAGCATTCTTGGTGTAGACTGTAACACAATATTGTATTACCCCTGACGGGAATATCCCACTATACCCTTTTTCTATATTGGTTATGTTAACAGTTGAACCGGGATTCAAACTCATAACAAAGTCAAAAGAATTGGGTGTGTAATCTTCTATAGAAGTAATATTGATAACTCTGGGCTGGTTTAATCCATCAGTCCAATATACTTTCTGTATGTTATCATCTTCATAGAATGACAATGTCTCTATAGGATATAGAGGATTAAAGTTAAGATTACCTTTGTTACTATCATATAATATTACTCCATGCAAGCTGTCCTTGTCAAACCATATCTTATATATGTAATCTTTTCCATTGTCTTGGTCTGTAGTGAACAGTACTAGATAACCATTAATTGTAGCTTGTCCTATAGGTAATCCCTTTATAGAGTCTATACCTTCTATGTTTGATACCTCTTTAGTACCCTTCTCATTTACTATGCTGAGCAGGGTATTATCATCAGTAGACATTATCCTTATATTCTTGTTCTCATAAGCATACTCAGAAGAGAATTTGCTTACAGACAAGTCCCTCTGCATACCTTTTATCTGCCATGTAGATTTCTTTATCATACTATTGCAATTTTATATACTCTTTATTGCCAAGAGAAGAGAATCCATTATCAAACTCACTTGTCCTTTGAATAAGAGTATTCCACATTCTGCTTATTGATTCCATTTCAGATTGTGATGGTATAGTAAATTCACTCTGTAATTGTCCTGCTGACCAAGCATATTGTTGTTGGGTGTTCTGTAATACAGCAGGAGAAATCTTTCCCATATCAAACAAAGTAGTGAACTCTTCCATCTTAATATATAGCTCAAGTGTTCTCATAAACACAGGATTGTCTATGAGCAATGGAAACCCATCCTCATCTATTGGAACAGACTTATATGAGACTATTATATCTCCTGACTTGAAGGAAGTATATATTACCCTGCCTTGTGTCTTAAAGGCAAACTCTTGCGGTCTTTTATGTCCTTCATACTTATCACGATGTTCTCTAGGCATGAAATTATCTGTCATACTCCTTAAACATATCCCAGTCTTACACTCCTTCACCTGATTTATGGATACAAGGTCACAGGGCAATATGGCCCTAAACTCTTCTATATGCAGTACACTCTCCTTATTTAAATATAACTCTGGCATTCCAAATATCCCAATAAATGTAACTAGGTGGGATACCACTTGTTCAAGTGTAAGGTTCTGCAATAGAGGATGCCTTTTCAGTCTATCCAGTATCTGTCTGATGTTAGTATATTGAATATTATTAATCATTTATCCATCTCAATTAAATTTCTACAATCCTTTAGTTTAACACTTGAAGGCATCAATCTTGCCATCTTTTATCCTCTTCTTCAATTCTTTCCTTAATTCTCTATTGGGATTGAACTCATAAAAGGTTTGGTTATTATAGTCTGCCTTACTTCTATTATAATGGATTTTAAATACCTCTTTCTCCTCCATTCTAACTAAAGTCCTATTATCATAAGATTCCTTGTCTTCATACCATAACCTTAATGTCTTATCCCAATCTATTGGCAAGTTGGTGACAACCTTATTATCTTTAAGGTAGATTTTGGCATCATATTTTCTCAGCTCCAGTCTTCCCATCCTATGAGGAAGACTAATATCATGTCCTTTAAGCAGCTCTTCAGCCAGATAGTTGTTGACTCTTCTTATAATGCTGTAAAACTCATGCTCAGTCAATGGCCTGCCTATGTCAAACCACTTGTTTTTCCTTATATACTTATAGGCATCATATACACCCAAGGAACCTGATACCTTATGTGTTCTATATTCATTCAAGTGGCACACTGATATCCTAAACTCCTTCCATTTCTTATACTCTTCTTGACAATCACTCATAGGTTACTGCTTTACTGAAACATCAGATGAATCATCCTTAGCATTGTTCTTATTATCATCAGGTCTGTATTTAGCACCCAGCACCTCTCCTACTATAAGACTTACAAGGGGAGTAACAAGGCTCTCCTCAATAGGAAATTTCCTATCAAGCACATCACACTCCTTATTGTCTCCACATTCCAATTCAGAGGCTATGCTGGCATCTTCAAATATAGCAGTTACCTTTATCTTGGAGAGGTAAAGGAATTGGGGATTCATAGAGATTAAATACAAGTGGTTATCCGGAGCAAGGGAGCAATATATTATGTTTTGTAGATATTTGTCATATCCTACATATCTCATCCTATCCCTGCTTATGAAGGTTATACTATCCTGATAGAAATCAATAGGATATACTCTGGTATTACTGACACTTAATATATTAGGTACCTCTTCCTTACTCATAAGATAGGTTCTGCCACATGAATCAGAAGGAGATACTGATTTGGTCAAATCCAGACATATAGTCTGATAGTTGCTTTCAGGTATATGCTTCTTAACATCAGAATATCTTTGCTTTATAAGGAATGCCCTATACTTATCTGCCAAAAGTATAATATGATTCTCATTGAAAGTAGAGTCATCTGATATACTCTTTACCTCATCCAGACATAAATAAACTAATTCTCTGTATGTCATAACTATATATGCATGCTTATTAATAAATAAAAAACTATTGCAAATATAGATATTTATAATCAATATTGCAATAGTTTTAATTGAATCTTTTGCAGTAAGCAAATATATAACTTATATAGCAGGAGTTCTAGGTTTGTTATCTTGTGTGAATCTTATCATGTCATCCTCAGATATTCTGATAGATTCCTCTTCACCATACACAGCAGAGCTTTCCTCAGTAGGAGGATATGGTATTAGGCATGAAGTACCAAATATACAATATAGGGCATTATTCATGCTATTGTAGTCCTTATCATCTATAAAGGCAGACATTGGGCCACTAGTAAGCTCTTCTATCAAGGACAAAAGCAGTAACTTATTGACATCATTATAACATACATATCCTGTACTTGAAAGTACATTGAAGTATGTAGCTAATGCCCTTTCCAATACATTACTTAAGTTATCCATAATGAGCACTCACATTTAGTACTTGTATCATCTGTTATCACACAGTTCCTAAAGAACTTGTTCCAATACTTTATTGCCAAAGTATAGTTCCCTGTCTTTAAGGAAGTAGTAAAAGCCTTCAGTTGAAGGTATTTGTCTATAAGCTGCTTGGGAATATTGCAAGTCTCCTCTACCTGTCTGATGCCACCCATCAGTGACTTATAAAGGTTATGCATATTGACAGCTATTCCTAAATCATAATATCTGTCATACCCACATGGAGTATCAGGTGCCATTGTACCTTTGACAGTAATATAGACAAAGAATAAGTCCTTACCAAAATCTACTGCTGCATTGAAATCTGTCTTGTCTAGGATTAATGTCACATGCTTGGAATTACCATCAATGCTTTTTGTATACACACTGCTTGATGATGGCCCAGAGGTCATGAAGGTATCCTGAGTATCTATGACTACTGAGTCAATATAGACATCATCATAGAAGGAGTATGCTTCTATAGAAGCATCAATTACCAACTGCCTGCATTCTCCTGAGACTTTTAATGTAGCAAATCTTATCATATTACACAAATTAGGTAAATAAAAAAAAAGGAGACTATAAAAGTCTCCTTATTTGTATCTCGCTTTTAGGAGATGTCTGCAATAGTAAGTCCTGTAGCAGTTTCCACTGCACTGATTATCTGATTGAGAACTGCTTTATCTGCACAAGCAATAGTTATTGTCTTTTCAGACTTTTGTACTGACTCATTGCTGCCTACATAGGCATAGTGTATATCAAGCACATTATATGTCTTGCTTGGGTCTATCAGATAAGTGGTAGGAATGTTGTTAGGCCAGCCAATGCCTCTGTAGATGTCTCCTCTTTCACCCATACAGAAGTACTCTAAGTCTGCAATAACCTTACCATTACCTATTGTACCATTGGTACCCATCTCTACAGTGCCCCAAATTCTCTCATCTCCATCTACAATTATTTCAACTGGCTGTACAGTGAAATATACTGGTGTCTGAGACATAACACCTAATCTCCAAGGCTGTTCTACCTCAGTAATTCTGATGCTGTCAATGTCAGCTACAATTGCTGAAGTACCATCATAGTATGGGTTAGTACTATCACTCTTGCCATTATCCTTAGTAGAAGGAGTTACTGTCATATAACCATTTGCATCAAATCCTCCCTTGCTCTTGGTTGCAGCACTATGTACCTCAATCTTAATCAAGGGAACTATTTCCCTGCTAAAGTTCTTAGCAATAGATTGAGCAAGAGTCTTGTAGAACACATCAGCAGTCATGCCAGAATAAGCATGAACCATGCCATATTTGAAGTATTGGTCCTCATCAGACATGCCCACATACTGTTTAAATGCAATTCTTAGGATATAATCCTGACCTGCAACTGGAGCACCACCATTAACACTTGAATCCAATGCTATGGTAGCTGACTTCATCTTGTAAGCCATGCTATCAGCACTAGTTGCCTTTGCATAGAGAATGTTTTCTATATCTATAAGGTCACTTCTCATTCTGTTATCAGCTCCCTTATATTCAAAATACAGGTGTTTCTTTTCAGTATCATTTGATACTGCAATAGCACCAGCAGTGTCAGACTCAATTACATGGGGAGTCTTAAATGCAGTTGCTACATAAAATTGCCTTACCTGATTTGTACTAAATGTTGCCATTTTAATTTAATATTAAATTACACAATAGTTTATTTTGTTCTGTTTGTATCCAAACCCTTGCTTGCTATTGCAAGTCCTACTGCCCTATCAAGTATTACCCTATGCAATGCAGGATGTAAATCACACTCTGTTATCTTGCTTTCTCCATTTATGTTTAGATGGGCAGGCAGTGCTACCAATATAATTGGATTGGGTTTAGATAGGTACCTGACTAAGTACCTGCTTATATTATACTTTGATACTATTTCTGCAATCCCATTATCAATATCAAGTCTCAGGACTCTCCTGTATCCCGGACCCCTGAATGGATTGTTATATGTATTGTAGTAATCATCCAAGGTAGTGGGTACCACAAGTACTTGGTTACCATCCTTACAGCCTAGCTTATCATCCCTCAGTTCAACTGATTCATAAACTATAAACCACAAGTCACTAGGTAACTTGAAGAATACAGACTTATCAGATATTCCAGTAATGTCTGCTATTTTTTCAGTAGTGGTATAAGTCTTCACCAAGTTGCTCAGGTATCTCCTTATTTCCTCAGTCTCTTCAAATGATTCCCTGAATGGGTTCTTACCATTGTATAATTCCACTAACAGGTCTTCTTGGGCTTTTGTAAGAAAGATTGATTTCTCATACTCGTTGAACTCAATTCCACCTGAAGAGTAACTGTTCAATAGAACATCAAATTCATTAGAAAATTCCTCAGTTGTCATTATTCACTTCTTTGTCCCAGTTCAACACTACTTTTCAAATCTCCCATATAAGCAGATTTAGCTAACTCTACTGCCCTTTGAAGAATTTCAGGATGTAGTTCACTATTCAAGACACATGGAGATTGCTCTGATTCACCATCTACTGATACACCAACCAAGTCCTCCAATACTATTGGTTTAGGCTTGATTAGATATGTGATAAAGTAAATGGCCTTGGTATCCTCTGGACTTTCACCTCCAGATTCTCCTAGGAATTGCTCATCTGCATCATGCAATATAAACCTGAACCCATTGTACTTTGTGGGAATTACAGTCTGGTCTTCAGACCCTTTAGGGTCTCCAAAAGTCTCTATAACTCTCCACACTTGCCTCTTTAAAGGTCTTCCATAGGGCTTGCTCAGGTTATTAAGCAAACTATCTAATTTTATAGGCACTACCTGATAATACTTATCTACATTATTATCTGTATCCTTAATGATTATCCTTTCTGATACCACTAACAGTATTTTGTCAATAAAGCTAGGGGCATTGAATAATACAGCTTCAGGAGCACTGCCATAGATATTTCCGGGGATTGTGACACCCTCCAAAATATCAGTTCCCCTCTTGGAATCCACCTTTATCAAGGGACAGGCTTCTTGCACTAGAAGAGTAGAGAAATCTATTTGTCTTTTGGCAGAATCATCAAACCCTTGCTGGTACTTGTTACCTCCTTGGGTAGAAGTAAAGTAGTTCTTTACTATCTCATTCTGAGCTTTTGTGAGAAACACAGACTTTTCATACTCATTAAGGCCCGGAGCTTGGTTACTGGATATGTTATTGTAGAGAACGTCAAATTCATCTGAAAACTCCTGTAGTGTCATAATCTTATATTCTTCTTTATTTTAACTTGGCCTCCAAGGAAAACTTGATTTCCTGATGTTTTGGAGAGTTCAGGTACTTGGCTGCTGTATTCAATGTAGGTTCCTCATTAGCCTCACATAGTGGAGTATTGTCACTTCTCAAGTATAGGAAACCCCCTCTATTTGAAATCAATCCTGCCTCTATAGCTCTCTTGATAAGAACCTTTGTAGAAAGCATTGGGTCAGTAATAACCTTCAAGAATATCTTGCTATCAGCCTGTATTAAGCTATTAACCTTAGTCTGCAAGAACTCAAGTTTAGCAGTCTGTGATGTAGGTCTACCATCAATAGTCTCAACAATAACTCTTAATGTATCAATATCATCCTCAATCTTACCAAACTCTTTATAGCACATCATTGTAGTGCTCATATTATTCTTAGCAACCTTAGTCTCTTCACCCTCAGAAATGATAACAAACTGGTAAGTAGCCTTAGGAGTATCTTGCAATGCTTGCAATGAAGGAGCAATATAATCCTTGTTGGCTAATAGTATCTTATATCTGATATAATCCTCTGGGTCAGATAGATTGAAGTAGTTATCCTGCTTTGTCAATCTTACCTTATTGATACCATTCTCATTGGAATCATCCCAGAAGTTATCTACCTTCTTATAGATACTTAGTGCATTATATTCAAGACCCATCATTTCCTCAAGAAATGCCTTTTCCTTGTCTGTAAGGACATTAACAAACATACCTGAAGATAATCTTGGTACTACAAATGTTCTAACTGCACCCTCTGCCATACCTCCTGACAATACATGCTTAGGGTTATTACCCCACATACCTGTCAGCTTAGGTACATGTCTTACAATAATTCTCTCATTTCTCAGACAACTAACTAAGGCATCATCAGATACCTCTACTTTCTTTTGTGTCTCCTTAGGGCTTTTTACAGTAGCCTCTTCTTTTGGTACTTCCTGAAGTGGAGTCTCTGTATTGTCTATATCAAAGTCAGGTACAGTATAATCCACCTTCTCTTCCATTTTCTTTTCTGCCATATCTTCTCCTTAACTTTTTGAAATAAAATAAGGGGAGGGAAGATTATCTTTCCTCCCCTTTTATCATTAGCCCTGTAGAATTGCAGGGATTAGTGACATAGTTCTTGTTGGGTCAAGAACACAGATACCAAGAGTAGCCATTCTGTGAATTACAGCAGAATCCTCATCAAATGACATGTAAGGATTACCCTTTTGACCTGTGAATGGGTTTCTTAGACCCCATTGATAACCTCTGTACTCATTGTCACCCTTAATCTTACACTTAAAGATATTAGGTTGGTCCATAGTACCAATGTACATAATATCATATCTGTAAGAGAATGCAACACCTCCATTTGGATGGAGTATCTTGTTTCTTACTGGGTCATCATAGAATGGGTCTACATCAATCTTAACTCTAACACCATTAGGAGCCTTATACTCAACAAATTGGAAACCAGCACTCAATGAGTTTTGGTGCAACTTAGATTGAGTCTTTTGAATAACACCAATAGAGCTGTTGTCAAGAACAAATTGTGTCCAACCTGATACTGTCTTTAGTACTTCCTTGTGGAATTGGATAGCACCTCTCTCACCAGTCTTAATCAAGAAGTATCTGTCTCCAAAGTCTAACTTAGAAGCAGAAAGCTCATATAGAGCATCTTCAAGAAGCTTCAAGCTGAATGTGTTGTAATACACAGTATTAGCAACTTCCATCTGCTCAAACAGAGCAGCACCTGTCTTAATAACATTACCAGACTTACCAAAGTTCATGTACTCACCATTGGCATTTCTGTTGCTTCTACCAAATGCAAGTGCATTGTTCTTGTACTCAGAGAATTGCTGTTCTACTTCCCAATCTACATTGTGCATCCACATTGTAGCAACTGACTTAGTATATCTACCCTCAGTTTCCTTAACAATAGGAATACCTACAGCCAGCTTCTTGTTCAACATAGAACCTGGAACCTTGTGTTGGATTCTTACTACAGACCACTCATTTCTCATAGAAACAGGGCTTGTAAATCTTACATCACCAACCTTTCTTGAAAGTTCCTTCTCAACAAATGCAGCTTCAACTGAGAATCTCTCACCTGCAAGCAATCTTTCAGCAGGAACACCTGCTGTGTTACCACCAGCAAGCTCTACCTTATACACTGCATTAGTACCCTCCATTCTTGGGTCTCCAAGTATTCTGAACTGATAGATTTCATTCAGATTACCTACAATGTATTCACCATCAGCAAACCAATCCTCAGGGAATACCAAATAGAAGGGAGCAGTGCCTACTCCAATCATATCACTGGCATCTGTAACAACAGTACCATTTTCATCTCTTGCCTCTACAAGAGGAATGTTTCTCCTTGAAGAACCAATAACATCCCAGTAGTATTCATTATCATCCTCAAACTCTCTTGTTGGGAATTGATTTAGGAATGTGTCAAGTGTCTTTCCTCTATAGAAGGCCAGCAATTGTACCATTAGGTTTGTAGCCTTCTGTGGAGCTAACTGAAAGATAGAACCAAGGTGGTTTTCCTTAGTAAGACCCTTCCAGTGTTGGAAGCCTACCATTTGAAACTTACCTAATTTTCCAGCCATCGTCAAAAAATATTAAAAATTATAAATTATTTTTATAAAACCATTAGTAATTTTATTTCTCCATAAGTAAATACCAGACTTAAACATAGCTTAGACATCAAGATTCCACCCTTTTCCTATGAAAGATTCAGGGTCCTCATCAACTCCACTGACAAACTTTAGATTACCATCTGAGGTTCTTGCTGTGTTGTTGAGAGTATGTTCCAGCTCTCTAAGACCTTTCTTTACTTCTTTCTTTACTTTACCTTTCACCAAACCATCAAGGTTCTTAAAGCCATCAGTTAGTGTGAAAAGTAACCCAATGTTCTTTAGGAAGTCTGTTCTGTTCTCCATCTCATATTTTTGGATAGCAGTAAAGTACTCTCCTGTCTCTGGGTCTTTATACACAGGCTTAGCTATGTTATCATAAATCTTCTGTCTTGTTGATTTATCTATTGATAAATCCCCAAACACATCCTTGTCATTAAGGATTGATAATTTAAGCTTTTCAGCCTGTTTCTTTCTTTCTTTCTCTTCCTGTTCTGCTTCTGACTTAGCCTCATTGACAAGCTCATCATACTTATCTTTGAAGAAGTCAATATTACTTTTCAAAGCCTCTTTTGCATCATCAATATCAGTACCAGCATTGAAAGACTTTTGCACTTCTCTTGCAGCTCTTTCCTTACTATAACCTCTATTGATAAAGTCTTGATAAATCAGGTCTTTTCTAAGTTTTTCTCCCTTATCACCTTCATCAGAGATATTCTCTTCCTTAATAGAATCAAGGAAGTTTATAGTATTCTCATACTTTCTAATCTCTGTAGGTTCAACTCCAGCATTCAAGGCTTCATCAATTCTTCTCTGTCTTTCATCAAGACCTGCCTTTATCTGTTGGTCAATTAAATCTCTAAAGTCTTCAGGGTCTTTAACCTTAGATAAGCCCTCATCATCAAGGGCTGGGAAGATACCTTCCTCTTTCAAGGCTTTGGCAATGGAAGAGTAGAAGTTTTTGGGAGAAGTGCCATCCCCTTTAGGAGTGGTATCTTCCTTTTCCTCTGTATTTTCTTTTCCACTACCTACGCTCTCTGGTGTATCAGTAAATAAGTTATCTACATCAACAACCTCAGTAGTTTCTTCTTTATCCTTATTTGGCTCCTCCTCTTTCTTAGGAGGCTCCCCATTTGCAGGTGGGGTATCCTGTGTATCCTCATCTTCTACAAACAGATTCTCAATCTCCTCTGCTCCTAAGATGTTATCTAAGCTAAGTTCTTCTTCCATACTCTTCTACCTTTTTGTTCTTAAAACAGTGCAAAGGTAAGTAAAGTTTTGCATATCTGCAAGATAGTAAATAAAACACTTATTAGTAGCATATAAAAATACTTGCAATATGGACAAAAAGAAAGGGTAAGATTACCTCTTACCCTTATCTTATTAGTATTCTCCAAGATATTCTACTACCTTGTTTTCGGCTTTGCAATCCACATCTTTGAACCAGAATATAATAGCAGATTCTATTATCTTTTGGTCTACATTATCACCAAACCAACTCTTAAACAGCTCAACATAATCATGATACTGTGAGTTGATTGCCACATACACATCAGTAGGAGTTGCAGACACAGGAATCACTCCTCTATACCTTTCACAAATTTCCTTTGCCTTATGTATATCAAACTTTTCTCCACTATACTTTCTGCCACCCTCAGTGTGATACATATTAGATACCAAATCCATAGCTTCAGATTCAGTAAAGTGTTCTCCATCATTCATGGAATGTCTCATGTACTTTATTATTCTGTCCATGTCATATCCAAGAAGCACAACAATACTAAAGCCCTGTATATATGATTAATATACAGGGCTTTAACTTAGTAACATATGTACAAAAAAAAAGGAGGTAATAATTACCTCCTGCTATATTACTCCTTATTGTCTTTATGCTTATAAAATACTTGTGTTATCTTATCATATATGTAAGTCAGCAAGTATGCATCCACCTCATCATTATCTCTCTGAGGGGTGTATCCTATATACTGCCATATATGATTCTTTATATGCTCAGCCTCATGGACTATGCTACTTCCTCTTCTTGAATTAACAGCTACTAAGGATGCTCCATATGCACTTATGGTAATAGCATTTGCTTCTGTATCCATTTCATCCTGAGGTATACTTCCTTCCAACTCTTCCCATCTATCAAATATAACTATGGTAAGCTTATAATTGAATATGGGTATTATAGTCTTTCTTTGAGTTATCATATCTTCTTCTCCTAATTACTTCAATAAATTCCACCTTATAAAGATTCTTACTTTTTAACCTTGCCTCCGCAACCATACCTTCTCCTAGTTTTAGTCACTCCTGCTTTTGGAGACATGGGCTTTGTTCTACCAGCTTTTCTCGCCATAATCATTCAATTTTTAATTGGTTATTTATTCTCTATTTTCCTCACCTCATCAAGTATAGTCCTCTTCAAATTCACTGCATTACAGTGCTGAAACCTCCCAAAGTAGGGCTGACATTGGCATTAACATTACCTGAACTATTAGTAGAATTGAAGTTAGCTAAGCTAGCATTAGAACCATTATTAGCCTTGCTACTAACTAGTTTTTACAATTAGAACTAACCAAGTCGTATAATATATGTCCTACATAGTGAAACTATGATTTTCTTTTCTTTATCAAATCAGCTTATCAGTGTTAAGCACCTAAAGCCGACATGGGCAACAACAAAACCCGAACCAGAAGAAGAAAGGAAGTCAGCCAAGCTAGCATTAGAACCATTATTAGCCCTGCCACCAACCAGTAGCGTATTCTGAGTATTATCGTAATCTACCCAGTAACAGTCACACATATAAGTAGTTGCAGAACCGCCAACACTAACAGGTATTATATCTGCATACTCCCCTAATGCCCACTTTGTAATATACCCTCCTGTATGTCCTGATACTACTACTCTATCCGCATTGGTAGGTGCATCTGACAAAGTATCAGTGAACTTATCAGGGTCATTTATAATATACACATAGTTTGGTGTGGACTCACTGGCACCGACAGGAGTATCTATTAGGATACCATCCAGATTAGTCCAAATATCTCCAAACACGTTATCAAATCCTCTCCACCTTGGTACTTTGAAAGTTACGGTACTGATACCATCTGAAGCAGGAATTACCAAGTCCTTAATTCCAGTAAAGTTACCAAACTCATTACAATACCCACATGGAGTTATTGGGCATCTGCCATTATAAGTATTCCAAACAGTATCACTCCAAGTAGTAACTCCATTGCCAAGCCCTCCCTGTCTATATCCATCTTCAGTCAAATCTTCAACATAGTTTGCCTGACTATTGAAGTTTGCATATTCTATAACATACAACCAATAGAATATTGATTTGTAGTACTCATAAGTAAGCAACATCTTGCCAGCATTTTTGGCATAAGTTCTGAAGTTTGCCCTACTAGTGTTTGTTCTAGGTTTTCCTAAATTAGTCCTGAATTTATCCGATTCCAAGTAGGTATCACTGCTAGAGCTATTATTTCCTCCTCTACAATAAGAAGAGGTATTTACAACTGAAATAGCACTATTTACTTGAAGTGTAGATAAATAGCCCATATCCTCAGGCACTTCATTAAGTACAGTACTCCTATAAGCATCTACCAACATATGAGGAATCCTTATAGCATAAGGAACTACTTTTTGGGTAGACACATATACTCTGGATTTGGTTCCTTCCGTTTCAGACCACAAATAAAATTCAGGTACTTCTACCTGTACAGTACCATCATATCCATCCAATCTGGAATCTGTACCATCTGCTTTCTTAGACCAGTCATTTGGGTCCAAATAATACATTATCCTTTTACCTTGGCATACACATCCTCTTAATGCTGATTGTATTGGGAGAGACTTATGCAGGCTCATGTTACCTATTCTAGTAAGTACAGGACTACTATTGGTAGAATCCCATTCCACACCATAAGCTAGCAAATTCTTTGGGTCAGATAGGTTATCTAACTTAGCCTTATCCTCACTTGATATAATACCTGCGGTATTACTGTCAGCCAAAGGTATGCTCCACTGGCATAATGAGGTAGGAACTTGTGGTACCCCACTTACCCCAGGATTAGCAGTAAGTTCTATACTAAGGGACTCGGAAGTGGAAACTTTACCAGCCTTAAATAATTTGAATATATTAGGGAATAGGTTTACTGTGGTATCTCCAATTGTCAGGTTTATTGTGGCATCCTGCTGACTGCTAGTCCTATTATACCAGCTTAAAGATACTGGAACACTTGAAGGGTCTATTACAATATTACCTTCTCCTAACATAGATTCTCCATTCAAGGTCTTGATTTTAGTAGTGCCTCCTGCTGCATGTAGGATGTCAGTACTGGCTTTGCCACCCACTGATATTCCAGAACCATTATACACAGTACTCCCACTATCTAATGGGAAGGATATGTTGCTGCCCTTATCCATTGTACCTCCTGATAAGGGCAAATACTTCTTTATTTGCTCACCTATGGAGTCTTTCAAATCACTTACCTCTTCCTTAGTGGCATAATCAGTCAGGTCTATTGTGGTAGGACCAACAAGCTCCCAATGGCCATCAGGATAAGTCTCATCCTTTACCCATAGATATTCATTATACCTATTATCTTCTGTAGGGTCTTCATTGGGAATAAAATATATCCTGTTAGGTCTACCTGTCTCTGGTAAAGTAGGCAGTATTGATGCCTTAGGAAGATGCTTTAATGTACCTATAATTGCTGTTGCCATATTTTAATATCCATATTGAAGAACTCCTGAAGGAGCATTTATAACACCTTTACATATCTCTGGATTCCATCCAACACCTAGAATAGTCTTTATGCTATCCTTTTGTCCTGCTGGAATTATAGTAACCTCCACATCATCATCAGATATATTCTTCAGTAGGAAGTTGACTCCGGGATTGAAGTTCCCTGAAGGCACCTCCTTCAGTACAGATATTTGAAGGCTATTTATAACTTGATTTGAAACTATTCTTGCATCCATAATCATTTACCTCTATTGTTCTTACCTTTTCCTTTGCAACCACACTTCTTTGCCATATCATAGAATTTTTATGGTTATTTTCTCACCTCTATTCTTGCCCTCTTGAAGTAGCTTATATAGCTTCCTGAATGTATCCTGACTATTCAGAACCTTACCAACTTCAGAGTTTACACCTACCAAGAGACATCCCGAAGTATCCTTATCTGTATTACCTGCATGTATAAGGATACCATCAAACCCCTTTACATTAAGAAGTCTGGGTAATTTGCCATTGCATGTTTCTTTGTAGAAAGATTTAGGCCCAAACTTAGGGCTATATACATCTAAAGTTACATCATAAGTTCCACTAGGGATTGCTGTAATGCCTGATTTCTTTAAGGATTTGATTTTAGCGACACTCATGCTGTCATCTAATCCTCTATCAGTGTCTTCAAGTACATTACAGAACCACTTCCCATCTACAAGTAGGTTACTTATCGTGTAACTCTGTTTCTTCCATTTCCTGTCTACTATCAGTTCCATTTTGCTCATTAAATAAATTCAAGTTTCTTTTCCTCAACTGACAAGTAAGGTCAGTACAGATGGAGTTCATGAGACTGAACATCTGCTTCCTTAAATCCCTTATCTCCTGTTCCAGCTCTGCATTTCTTTTAAGAACCTCGTCAAGCCTGTTCTTGTTGTCGTCAGACAACTTCTTATAAAACTCCAAAGACTGCTGCATGTTCTCTATGAGGTTATTATCTACCTCACTATTATACTTTCTTCTTGCAAAGAACCAAGAAGTCCAACCACTGATTACTGTGGTTATTATCCCTACTCCTCCAGTAATTAATATACCTAGGTCAATCATGTCATTTAATTATTTCAATAAATTTTTGCTGCTTATTATTCACATAAGGACTATTTTCCACAATAGTAACTTCCACCACTCTATGTTTCTTCTGAAACCATCTAAACAGAAAAAATTTCTTAGGAGGATTTACAGTCTCTTTCTTGCTATGTGTAACTATGTATTTCTCACTTACAAATTTAGGATGCACTGTAATGACATTAGGGAATTTCATTCCCAGCTTCAACTGATACCATTTATCCCCAATCAGAGTATCAACATGAAATGTTGTTTCACTGAATATGGTATCTTGGAAAGTAACAGTATCTATCCTTTCTGATGTAGATAACAGATATTGTAAGTATTGCAAATCCTTATCCTTTATCTTCAACTCCTTTCTAATCCTGTCCATTTCAACAGTAATGGAATCACTGTAATACTCAAGCTGCTCAGCAGTTAGCTTATACACTCTATTTTCCTTCTTCAGGGAACTGTTCTCCAAGGAGTATGCCTTATTGTTATTCACTGCAACAGCCAACTCATCAGATATTTTCTTATACCCATTGCAGTAATACATGGAACAGGATATGGAAGCCAGCATAATCACTGATATAATACTTACTAATATCTTTCTCATAGCTATGTAGTTGGAGTAAATGAACTTAATTTGTTGTAAACTATAGAACCCTTGAAGTTGTATAATTGCTGATTAGAATTGACATTAGTGGGAGGTGCCTCCATGCTTGAACCTACTGAATAACTCCCATTAGATTTTCCATCATCTGTCAATGGAAGCATAGCACACCACACAGAATTAGTAGCATTACCATTAGAATCACCTATTGCTTGTGTCTTTGTGTAATTTGCACCATTAAACAGGCTACTGTAAACAGAACTATTTCTCATAATAGCATTAGCCAGCTTATATATGTTGTTACCTGACATAAGATTGGTAATGCTCTTATTATTATACTGAACCATGGTATTTTGGTCATTATACAATACTATGTATAACCTAGCTAGTGAGGTGCCTGCAACAACAGATATTTTCATGCCTGAGAATAGCATATACTGTGCACCATAATTGTCATCTCTACCACCATTAGTAGGAGTATATACACTTGAAGAAATCTGACCACCATCAACAGGTACTGCACATAAGACTGCCTTAGTCTGTGATAATTGGTCAGAGTCACTAAGATATGTAAATCCTTGAGGAGTGCCACTTTCAAATCCAAAAGAAACCCTCACCTCAGGAATTGTTATTTCATATTTAGTTGTTACTATAGCAGGCTTTATATGCATTTCACTCACAAAGTCTTTTGCTTTATACCCTTGTAGGGAGTTGGTATTAAATATACCAGAATGGCCTGCAAGCCAAGAGGCTGTACAAAATTGTTTTGTAGCAGAAGGTAGGGAACCTCCTACCTTCTCTACTGCCTCTATTTGTGTCATGAATTCTCTTCCCATACTCTTCTCATAGAATTTATCGTATCCTCAAGATATTCTATCCTGCTCTCCAGTTGCTTGTTCCTCATTACAACCTCCTGTAATGCCTTGATTGCCAGCACACCAAATCTATCATATTCTACCCACTTGGTATCATATTTATCAGCTCTGCTGTGGACCATAGTAGCATATACACCACCTAGTGACAGAAGCTGGTCAGCTTTCACACCAAAAGTGCATCTTATACCATTTTCATCAGGGTGTTCCCATATATACTTTATGACATTTAATGACATCAGATTGTCCAGCACATCAGGCATACATGTGACTTCCCTTTTGAATCTCATATCAGAGCCTGAATTACCAGCACCTGACTTAAAGTCCTGATATGCTGTCCAGCTATTACTCTTATTAACCAGAGCTAAGTCATCTTCCACAATTGTTGAAACCTCCAACATGCCCATCTCTCCAAATCTAGCAAGAGAGCCTAGGTTACCAGCATCCTTATCTTCGTAGGCTAACTCTGCCAATGCAGAATCCATACTGACTAACCCATTCTTTGAGGTACTTACTACACTATAAGTAGTATTCTCCCAAGGAACATACACTGAAAGTACCTTATTACCATCTGTTCCTGCACTACCTGATGGATAAGCAAGCTGGACAGGATATATTCTGTTCTGTGAACCAAAAGTAGTAGCAGCAACAGCAGATATTGTTCTAATCTCAGTGCTGGATACCTTTACACCACCTAGTGTAGTAGGTGTTGCCTTCTTTAGGGAGAAAACTGTTCCTGATAAACTAAGTCCAGCTCCTGCTGAGTAAGTTGTGTTATTGTCAGTCCAAGGGACATTGACATACATCTGATTTGAGGAATTAAGCTCAACAGGATAATTCTTACCACTCTCAGGATACCCAATCCTGACCAATCCTAGTGTAGTTGAAGTAGCTACTCCATACTTAACTGGCTCTCCTGCTGTTGGAGCATATATGTCAGTATTGACACCATTAATATTGATGGTGCCTATCTTTGTACCTGAAGACAAAGACCTGCTGAATGACACAGCATCTGCACCTGCTTGGATTCCATTAAGCTTGGACTTATCACTGGAACTCATAAGTCCATTGGCACTAGCAGTAGCAACATTATATGTTGTATTTGTATCTGTCCATGGTACATTAACATAAGCCTTACCAGAACTATCCAACTCTACAGCATAATTCCTGCCATTATCAGAGTACCCTATCTTTATACCTCCTAATGCTGAACTAGAAGCTTGAGGTATAGAAGTTATACCTCCTGCACCAATCTCAGTCCAAGAAGACCAAGAAGATGACTCATAAGCTCTAGTATATATCTTGTTTTTTGAATAAAGTACCTGTATAGTCGAAGAGTCATTATTCTCCAAGAGCACATGTAATGCAAACTGTGATACTCCAGAAGGTTTATTACTTATACTATTGCCATAATTGGCATAATAAACACCTAAATATTGAGTTCCCCTATATGTATTCAGGTCTCCTGAGGAGATTAACTTAGGGGAAGTTACACTTGCATTCCAATCATATATGTTCCCATTAAATATGATGACATTATCATCATCTATAGGGAAATACAACACATTGGGGTAACTGCCAGCAGAGCTACTTATTGCAGTAGCTCTGTCGGTAGATACATTTACTTTAAACTCTTTACCTTTTGCACTCATAACTTTTTTTTTACTCTATGGTGATGCCTCCACCAAGAGGACCCTCATCTATAGTGGCAGAAATCCAATTAGTTCCATTGTGGTTAGCTAGTATGGCTACCGCGGTAGAAGAATCTAGTATTGCATACATTCTAACCCTACTGTTAGTAGTATCATTGAATGCTGAGAATGCTACTGTATTCAACCTATTGGAGCCATCTTTATATATTCCATGTATTATCTTACCTGCATTAAGGGCAGCATTAAAGCTACTATAGGGACCTAGAATAGCATCTATTTCACTCTGAGTGGATAGTGTGCCACTTTCAAGTGTTTTGAGAAGCTGATAGGTCTCCTTATCATCTTCTAATTCCGTTATCATAGTAGCAAGGGCAAGTCCTTGTTTAGCAGAGAGAGGCTTTTTTGAATCTGAAGTTGATAGGTTATCAACTATATCACTCTTAGGCACATAAGTACTCAAATTAACAGTACCTCCCAACGGGTCCCAATTTCCTTCATCGTGGTCAGATGAGCTAGTTGCTGTAATACATACAACATTGGTATTTGCAGGATATGGCTTACCATCTAAAGTAAAGGCATTAGTCACATTCCAAACATCACCAACCTTTGCATCAGTAAGGGCTAGTACATCAGATAAGTTAGTCTTAGTACCCTTCACTCTATACACACTGCCCAAACCTGAGATTCTGTCATTAAGAGCCTTACCTTGAGCTGCTGAAAGAGCCTCACTAGTACTAGTTGAAGTTAAGGTATTGTTTATAGCAGGTACAAACCTACTATCCTGAGCAACAGTCATATTTGTATAATTACTGCCACTTATAGTAACTGATATATTCTTACTGTATAAGTTAAAACCTGCGAATCTAATACCTGTAAATGATACCTTTGTAGCACTTACCTCCTGCAAAGTAATTACCCAATCATCACTACTACTGTCAACCAGATTTGCACCATAAGTAAGCTTATTAACAAGAGTGGTACCATCTGTGTTCCCCATGTAGCCTTTTATAGTGGCATTATCTGTTGAATTTGAAGTAGCTGAGAAGTTGATATTTATCTTGTTCCCATTAAACTTGTCATTCAACGCTTTACCCTGTGCCGCTGATAAGGCTTTTGAAGTGTCAGTAGTGGTAAGGTTATTCACTACGTCTGTTTTCGATAACTTTTCATCCTGCAATTTCTTACCCATTGCAGCCGAAAGAGCCTTGTTAGTCTCAGTAGAGGTCAGAGTATTCCTGATATCATCAACTATTAAATGAGATATAGTGGTCAACCCTGTCACTTTATTACTAGATACAGTAATAGTAAGTCTCTTTATTGACCTTGAATCTGAGCTTGGTACATAGAGTTGGAAAGTGTCATCCCCATCTTCATATTTTACTATCATATTTCCAGAAATGGTATCTATGAAAAGTACACCTTTATGGGCTAAATCATAAAGTTCAGAAGATTTACTGACATTCAAAGCAGACAATACCTGTTCTGCTGTTGAGTTAGTATTCAGGCTTGAAACATTATTAAATTTATGTACCCCATACATCTTCCCATTAAACCACACACTGTTTTCATCAGTACTGAAAGACATTAAATTAGGTGTAGCACTTTGTGCACTCTTACCTTGCGCGGAAGTCTTTGTTACCGCTACTCTTAGTTTTTGTCCATTTGCTGCCAGTGCTTCTATGTCACTCATTGGCATAATTGAATTAACAATCTTCATTCTTTTTTTTTTTTTTTTACTCGATAATAATAGTACCTGCTGCTTCACTCAATAGGTCTTTCAACAGGATTGTCTTATTCTCACCACCTGAGACAATGGCTATCATATCATCTTCAGATACTTCTTCTGTTACCTTAAACTCTGTATCCTTGACTCCCAACTGAGCCAATTTGTCTCTAATTTCTTCTATTTGATTCTTAGTGAACATGTTACTCTATAATTACTTTAGAATCTTGACCTAATACAGGTTGCCACTCTCCATTGACAAAGTATAGCAACTTGCCATCCCTTAACCATAGATTCTCTATAAGAGGCTCTCTATTATGGGAAGCAACAACCTGTTTCTTTTTCATCATTTCCATACTACAACTCAATATAATCTACAAGGTACTGACCTGAGGATTGCTTCTTAATTGTAGTAAAGCACCCTCCATTAGCAGTGCCATCCGCATTATAACTACTATAGTGACAGTAGCACAATCTAGACGGTACTAAGTCAGGAGAGGAATTAGGGGCAATACCCTGTATTGGATACAAAGCATCATTACCAAAACCAGCACATTCACCACTCATGTAAATCACTTCTCCAGCATTCAACCTTCTACATATTTCAGGAGTGAAACCTGCTTCAACCAACTGCTCTTGTGTAACATTAGGACTACTGGATACCAACTCCATTAGTTTTGTACCTGTAGGTGTAAGTACTGCAACATTAGACTTGCCCTCTAGTCCTATTATCTTGTCATTGAGAATTTTACCTTGGTTGGCAGAGAGAGGTTTTTTTGAAGACGTAGAATTTAAGCTGTCTGTAACAGAACTAACGCAGAGTATTTCTTCAGCACCCTGAAAAGTTATAAGATTAGCATCTTCAATCTTTTGGGCAACCCACAAATAAGAATAATTTCCTATGAAAACCAATATAAGTACATTATCACCATCGTAAGTAATTAGTGTAAGATTCATGTAAGTAGTGTGATTAAAGTCACCTTCAATACAACCAATAATCACTTTACCACTTGAGGCAGCTTTTATAAACTCATCCCAATTCCCTACAATAGATTCTACGTCTGTTGTAGACCATCCTTCTGTTATTTGAAGGTTACCTGGTAGAACATATACATCGGAAGAGCCATTACCAGCAATGGCTTTCCAGCCATTACTAGTATAGTACTTCAACTCTCCATTATTAATCCAGAGGTCACTTGTACTTGGAGCTTTTATATCTTGTATAATATCTCTAAATCTTTTCATTGCTTATTATTGTTATTAGAAGTTGCTTTCTGCTTATTTATTTGTTTTTCCTTGAGCCTTGCATCAGTTTCAGCCTTCTCCTTATCATGCTCCAGCCTTTCCTTGTCAAGCTTAAGTCTTAAATCAAATTCCCTTATCTGCTCAAGTAGTTTGTCTTTGGCCTCCTGTGAGTACTCCAATTCTGTAGAATCACTGTCTTCACTACCTTTACTCATAGCCTGCATTTGTGCAATCAGTATCTTGGTCTCATTATCTCTTCTATTGAGGGCATCTTCCTGTTGCAACTTAGCTTGCTCCAATTGAACCTTTTGCTCTATTTCCTGTTGCTGTACCTGTAATTGCTGTTGCTGTGCCTGAGCCTGTCTTTCCTGTAGATTTCTCTCATCCTTTTCAACAAGCCTTTGCTTTTCAGCAAGTGAAGACGAGCCAAACAACTTCATAATAGTTGAGAATGTCAAAGCCTGATTCTGCAAAGCTGCCTGAGCTAAAGTATCAAGTTTTGAGTTTAATTCTTGAACACCATTGCTATTATCCACTACAAGACCATAATCAGCTTCTGCAAATTCATCACCATCTATCTCCATAACTCTTATTGAATTATCAGACAAGATATATTGGAACTTCTTGCTTCTGCCTCTTAATGCTATCTTAGCTGTTTCAAGCAAACACTCTAATGCCCTCTTCTTGACATCCTCATGTACTACAAATAACCACTCTGTAATATGAGAAGATTGCATCATGCTTCTCTCTACTCCACCTACTGTCTCTCTATTACTTACCTGACCTTCTCTTTGCCTGGTAATGCCAGCAACTTCTGCCATTTCCATCTTGATAAACTCAAGAAGATTAATGTATTGCTGTATCTGATTACCATCAGAAGCTGTAATTACCCCAGTAGAAGCATTGTTTAATGCACCTGCAAGTTTACCTGTAGCTGCACCTACATTACCTTCATTGAAGCTATCTTCTACTGCAAGACCCATAGTCTTTGCATAGTATAACCATTTCTCTACATCCCATCCCTTAGGTTTCTTGGCAAAATCTAATCTCACCAATGAACCCCAGTTTCTTGCTATCAGCTTATTTAATCTATCATGTATTGCATCATACAAGTAGTTATATGGCTTCATCATATCCACCAAGCTGAATGGTCTGTTGTCATTAAGGTTATAAATAGAACCTACAATTCCAAAGTGACATCTTGAAGGGTTACTCAGTCTGTTGTACTGAACTACTCTTGGTCTCATATTGACATAAATGTCTGTGCCAATCTTAGTTCCTTCCCATGCTTCATTGATGTAGAATATCTGCTCTTCTTCTCCAGCATCCTTATCTATTACATAAGTCTCTGGGTAGAAGTTAAATACTTCTTCACCTGTTTGAGGGTCATAACTTCTTACCTTCTTAATCTTTCTTCTTGACTTCCAATATACTCTAAGTACCCTGATATTTCCAGCAACATCAAAGGGTAATAAGGAATTGGCTATGCCATCATATCCTCCTAAGGGGTCCCAAAAGAATCCTTCTGTACTTATTTCATCCCCTATCATGTGATTATTGACAAAGCCATATCTCTCATCAATATTATCCATAGAGTCTGTAGCAGCTTGACCTACATGGTCAGGCATTTTCTCTATATACTCCATGTCTTTCTTTGTCAATACATCATAGTAGGTATCAATAACCTTGCCTGGACTCCAATAATCTTCGAGGATTATCATATCTGCATCCTCAATCTTATTGCTATATCCTGACTTAAAGATTCTTACTTTGAGTGGATTTAGTCTTTCAATAGTAGGCTCACCTCCTACAATATCACATTGATAAATCTCTTCACCAACTGCCATTGCATCCATGAACCCTTGATTGAACATTAAAGGAATATTCAACTCCTTTACATAGTGGTTAAGAAGGGCATTAGCCCTAATTTCCCTCATGTCCTGCCACTCATAGGTGTAGTAATCATTTATCTTTTCAAGCTCTTGGTTAGCCTCCTCTTCTGATTGAGAAGTATTAGATACCCATTCCTGTAGCTTCTGTAGTAATTCTTGCTTCTTGTTATTCTCTATCTCTGTAATAGCATTAGGGTTAGTAACTACTACTTTGAAGTCAAAAACTCTCTTACTTTCCTCACCTCTAAGCACATTCAACTTACTATTCATAATAGGATAGTGTTGGATTCTATCAGGTATGAAACCTGCCTGTAGCTTCTCAGGATTCAGTATCATCTCAAGGTCACTCATATGAAGCTTGCCATTAAGAAGGTCATATGCAATTTTTTTATGTATAACACTTTTCCTTACAAGATTATAATTAAAAAATGTCTTAGACTCAGCAAAGTCCAAATGCTTCTTTCTCCACCCCTTAGTCTTTTTATTAAAAGGCAGATTTTGAGGAGGCAATTGACAAAATTCACTCATACTTATATTTCCATTTATATCCCCCTGCCTTTTTAGTCTTTCCTTTCAGGCAGTGTACAATTGCTGACTTGGAAACACCAATCTCCTCAGAGGCTTCCTTAATTGAATTAAATTCTTTTATAAACTCTCCATCTAAATTAAATTGAAGTATTATTTTTCTATGTGCTAACAAGGTATTCTCACTTGGAGCTTTCCCAAATAAAGGACTATCTTTGCCTTTTCTAAGCCTATATTTAGCTAGCCAAGGCATATCTTTTGCATAATGACCAAGAGCCTTTCTTGTAGAAACTCTTTTCTCTATAGTTTCTTTTGATGGATGTTTGCCATACATGGAGGCTTTACTACCTACGTATTTTCTGAGCTTATTCTTAGTATATTCACTAACTGTTCCTACGCCTTGTCCACCATTAGATATATTGTAGCTTAGCCCTTTTCTCTTGTAATGTCTGATAAGATATTGTTCCAAAACAATTGCTCTATCTTTGGAGGTTTTACACAATATAATATGCTCAAAATTATTCCAGCCATACTTTAGAATAGCCCTATTCATAATTTCACATTTTATGTAGCCCTTTCCTTCTCTCCATCTATTATTAACAGCCATAGAAGTTATTCCTACATAGACTTTATTATTTGTCTTATTTATATGTAGGTATACTATGTACTTCTCTTCCATATACTTCAATCTAGTTACTTTGCAAAGTTAAATAAAAATATAATCCCATGCAAGTATATAAATAATTTATTAACCATCAGTCTCCATTTTTACTAAATTTACTGCCTAAACCTAAAGTCATAGTTCCTCTTGAAGAATGGGTCATTACCATCATAGCTATTATTAGCCCTCTCCTGCTTTTCCTTACTAACATCTCCTTGGTATCTTATCATTCTATCTTCTCTTAGAAGCATCAACATACCCATAGCAGATATTCTATCGAAGTTACCCTCAGAGTTGTAATTAATAAGCTCCTTCAGCAGTGCTCTGTTCCTCACAGTAAATAGTCTTGGAACCATTACCTCTTTCTCTTCTCCATCAATAGTTTGCATAATAGGAACTGGAGCTAATAGCCAGCTTCTCAATCTACTCCTTGCATAAGCATTAATGGCAGGAGAGGCATTAGTACCTTTTGACTTGTTACCATAGCCATCTTTCATCATCTGCTTTTCCTTTAAGAAATCAAGAACATCTGTAAGAAGATAGAGACTATTTCTTGTCGAGAAGTGAGAGAATAGACCTTTTTTATTGTACTCATAGTTCAGCCTGCCATTGTAGAATAGACAAAGCTTTCTACAAATCTCATAGTAATCATCAGCAAAAGGAGGTCTTCCAGTGTATTCAGCTACTATCCTATCTGTCCATAAATCCAGTACAAATATAGAACCTAAAGACATAGTATTTGATTCATCATCATCATAAGGGTCAGCACCTAATATATACCTATCATTGTATGGCTTACCTGTATTCCTATCAATCTCAGGTAACTGATATATTTCAATAGCACCCTCTATCTTATTATCCTTATGTGGGAAATCCCTAATAGGTGTAGCAGAGGTAGGTTTATACTCCACCTGACCATCTTTATTGAATACCAAATCACCTACATATACATCATCATATTCTGTAGGATTAGCATCCAATTGACCTATTCTTTCAGTCAAGTCAGCTACAGGAAACATATTTACACCTGTCTTAACAATAGCTTCAGCAGGAGTAATAGGAACCTCAGCAATAGTCTTAATAATAGTGTTAGGGTCAGTAGAATTATACTTTACCCTATACCTATTCATAAGAATTTCAATCAGAGCCTTAATTACATCAGATACACCATTCTCATTATAACATCCCTTTCTATTCACATAGCCAGGAAAGAAGAATACAAAGTAAGGTTTACCTTGGTTGTACTTATCAAATACATTAGGTAAAGCATACATATTATAACCTTTAGGGTTATACATGATTTCCTGAGCACCAGCAAAGTCTGATTCATTATCACCAGCAGTACCTAACATATAGATTTGTCCAAAGACAATATCACCTTCCTGTACTGAAGGTAAAAGCACATTATACAAATCAACTAATCTTGGGAATGTACCAAACTCTTCAATAAGAATCTTAACAGCTCTCTTACCTCTCAACTTAGACTCATCATCCTTAGATGATACTCCAAGTACTGTATTCTGAGTACCTCTTTCAATATCCAACTCTACATCCTTATACCCCATTATCCATGTCATTTCCTGTAAAGAGTTCTTTAATCTCTTTCTTGGAAACTGGGTATTGGTTGCACAGAAGTTAGCCATATCTACAAACTTATTAAGGACACCATCCTTAGTAAGATACTCCTTCTGATAGGCAGTTACTATACCCTTTACCTTTTCATGTGCTTCCTCATTCTCACCTACTACAAATATATGATTAAGTATGGAAGCCAAAGAATAACTTTTACCTTTACCTCTGGATGCAAGCTCAGCCATGTGCTGACCTCCTTCAAAGTTATTGTATAGTCCACCATTTGATGCTTGTTCCAAGCAGTGGAATCTCCAATATATACCTTCCCAGCATTCAGGAAGGGCCTCTACTCTATCTGCTCTCTTTGACTTCTTTACTTTACCATTCTTATCCTTATATTCCCTAATCTTTGACAGCATCATTGGAGAGTAATTAAGGAACCAGTACATATATCCAGTTACCCATTCTCCATCACTCTCCCTTACATATCCTTCCCAGATTCTCCTTCTTTCTTCTCTTACCCATTTACCATATTCACTGTTTGGATTTGCATTAGGTCTTAGGTTAGTAAAGGTACCATACTTCTCATAATGTATAGCAGATGGCCTGAAGTAATCCATATTCTCAAGTATATGGGGATTGACTAAATCTACAATAATTCTACCCTTATCATCCCTTGGCCTGTCTTTGGCATATTCTCTTGTAGGACTTATCAGTCTCTTGACAAACTCTACATTATTTATAATATCAAATAATTGGTCCTGAACTTCCTGAGGAAGGCTATTAACCAATTCCTCAGTAAGCTCAGTCTGATATTTGTTCATTTTAATCCTCTGAAATTCCATTATATTCTCCCCTTATGACTTCATCATAGAATGATGAACCTACCCAATTAAACAACATTTCAGATAATGTAACACTCATATCCTTATTCACAGACTCTTCCTGACCAGTAAGAGACCTTACTGTATGCTTTAGTGTAAGTACCTCATATGTCTTGAAATCTTTGACAAACCAAACAGTATACTTATAAGTCTTCAAAACCTTAAAAGTACTATGTGGGATAATCTCTCTTTGCAAAACCAAATGGCCTGTAGTCTGAATGTCTAAAACTTCTCTTCTTCCCTTAATATGATTATTAAGTCCCTCTATAAAGTGTTCTAACATAATTATATTGCTAAGTCATCTTCAAATATTGTCTTCTCTCCTGAACCTCTCATCTTTCCTGAGTTTCTTATTTCTGAATTGAGGGCCTTTTCTGCTTCATCCAAGTCCTTGACAAGTGGAGTAATCTGCTTTACAATGCTGGTAATCTCCTTAAATTCCTTTACTTCAAGACTGTCAAAATCAATGCTCCTAAGCTTTGCCCTGAACTTATCAACCATGAATCTCGTGTCTTCAAGAAGTAAAGCGGAGATTGGCTTAAAGGACATGTAAAACTCCATAGCATCCTTTACTACTTTATCAGGCTCCCATTTGGGAGGCATACCTTCTCCCTCTTTAATAGCTTCCTTTCTCTCATCCTCATCAACAAGATATTGGTAATCACTTCTAGGGTCACAGAAAAAATATATAAATCCCAATTCTGCGATTGCCTTATCCTTGTTAACAGTCCTATCTCTTTGCCAAATTTGCTTGAATGGCTTTAGGGCAAGAGCTTCCTCAGATATTATTATCTTATATCCTTCGTATCTGAATAATTTTATCATAAAGTATTGGTAAAAAAAAAAGAGTATCAGAATAGTATTCCTGATACTCTTTTGTATTATACAATTAGTCTTTTCTTGTCTGGTTGGATAATTGGAGATGGAGTAGGGTCAGGAACTTCTTCCCACTCCTCTACCACAAAGTCTATATCCCTGTCTTGAAGGAGTAGACATTGCTGTCCATCCATTTCAACAACATCAAAGTTGTATTTGATAACTGGATTATCAGTTACAATTCCATCTTTTAGTGTACCTTCTCTATGCTGCTTGACTGCATATCTTGTTGGGTTTATGCAAACCAAATCTCCAACCTTTATATTCCTTACTGAATCTCCCACTGCAAGAACAGTCTGGTATTCTTTTAACCCTCCTTGCTGTTTTGTGGTATCAATAAGTCCACCTTCAGTCACTACATCATGCTCATACTTGTTCATAGTAGTGATAAGTGCAGTGAACATTGGCTTTATTTTCTTAACCTTCAACATACTCAATAACTTTTATACCATATTCTACAGCACAAGAGTGCTCAATCTTACAACCTCTATATTTGTCCCAGTCTTTAGCAAAATATGCAGCATCTGCCACAGATAATAGCTCAATTGATTTACCCAAGAACCACAGAGGTCTTGCATCTACTGGTGCATCTTTGAAGAAGCTATCAATCACTTCCACATCATCATTGAGTACTGCCTTAGCCTCTTCCACAGCTTTGGCTCTTTCAGCTTCTATTTCTTCATTTGTCTTACCCTTCATGGGCTGACTAATAAACAATTTCTTCATCTCTTCTCCCTTAACTGTTTTATAATCTTAAACCTTTTCTTAACTCCCAACATCCTATCATAGGTACAGGTTAATTTACCTAATGATGGAATATTAAAATTTGTTCTCAACTTAGCAAAATCCTCTTCATTAAGATTCTCCTTTAATGGCAAGGACTGTATGGATTGGTTAATAAATAACCAAAATGCCTTATATGTTTTATCTACCACTTCTTTAGGTAAATTCAACTCTTCAGAAACCTTACCAATTATATCAGGATAATTCATTTCAATTCAAAAAGTAACAATAGTTGGAAAGTACCAGTCTCTTCATCAATGTTGGGAATAAACCTTGGATTAATCTTACCCTCAATGATAACTTTATTCTTCCTTAGCTTGCCCATAATTACCTGAAAGTGTGGGAGAGTGATATTACACTCTTCCCTTACTTTCTTCTTTGTATCTTCACTCATTGTAACCTTATCAAGTATCTCATTGTCCTTGATAACTTTACTGAGTTCATATCTTTGCTTGACAAAGGATGTAATTACATCAATCTCTCTATCAGTTAGCTTATGAAAAGGCTCTAAAAATTCAAACCAATATCTAAAGAATTTACCATTTAATGAAGTGGGTATTCTGACGATGTTATTTGCTTTCTTAACCATCTTTATATTTCCATTTATACCCTCCAGCAGAAATTCTCTCTCCCCTACAGCAGGTAGCAATATTTCTATGAGAAATACCAGTTTGTTTTGATGCTTGAGATGTAGAATAGTATTCAGCTATAGGTTCATTGAATATAGTAAGTTGAATGACTCTTTTCCCCAAAGCTTCAGATATTCTTTCATTTCTGCTACCATAGTTATTGTTATCTTTTGAAGATAACATTTCAAGATTTTCTACTCTGTTATCAGTTTTAACTTCATTCTTATGATTCACTTGTAAATCATCAGAATAATCAGATAGGAAAGATTTAGCTACTAACCTGTGTATAGTAGATGTTTTAATATTTCTTTTATCCTGAAGAACTACTTTTAAGTAGCCATCTTCAGTAAACGCAGGTTTTAATATCCTAACACACCTAACTCTACCAAGATTGGATACTTGATATAATCCATTATATCCTTCTATATCTCTCCACTCTTCCTTCATCATGTATCTTACTCTTCAGTTTTAATATCTGGTGTTTCCTCTTCCTTATTATCTTCCTCAACCTCTTCAGGAACTGTCATAAGCTCCTCAATCTCAGCAATACACTTCTCAAGGAAGTCTTGCTTAAACATATGTCCATTCTCTACTACCTTAAACAAGTAGTCAAGTCTCTTGAACATGTTACCCATATTAGCAGCTTGCAGCTTCATATATAACTGCTTAGCCTGCTCACTAAGCTGATGAGCTATGTTCTCTAACTGCTCATAAGACATCTTTTCAGGTCTCTCTGTTTCCTTTGTTGTTGGTTGCATCTCTACAACCTTTCCCTTCTGCTCTTCCATTTTAATTTGTAATTAAGTTGTTAATACTCTTCAAGGAATTTATGTCCATATCTATTCTTGTATAGAGTCTCCCACTCTTCTATTGAACATTCTCCTATATCAGTAGAGCCACACTCATCACAATAATCCGAATCCTTCATCCTAGGTACAAATCTCACCTTCAAGGATAAACAATGCTTGCAATATAGAACAGGCTCCTCATTATAGGTATTCTGCCCTTCTGTGTTTGAGTTGCTCATATATTGACTTCTTTACTTCATTCATTACTCTGCTGTGGTGCCCTTTCCTTCTGCTAGTATTAGCTCTGTTATTGAAAGGTCTCTTAGGACATATAGTGCCTGAAGGAGATACTAACCCTCTTCTTATGGCTCTCCTAATTGATTTAAACTTACCAACAGCTCTATAATCTCTTAAATTAAGAGTCTCTGTAAGTGGGTTCTCTACTGTAAGCGAGTCCTCTACTATATCTGCCTTGTTTCCCAGATACTTCTTGAACTCCTCCTCACTCATCAATGCTCTCTCTACTAAATTAAGCTTCTCCTCCATAATAGTATATTAATACATACTGACCTCTTTCCTCTAAGAGAGAGACTATATCTTCTCTTTTAATCCCTAAGGAATTGGCTTCCTTCACAATTCCCCTAAGATTATCAGCAGTCAAAGCATGCATAGTCTGATGCACTTCTTGACCCTTCTCTATCTTAGTCCTTGCCATTCTACTCTTTTCCATATCAATTTAAACTAGTTGCGGAGAAGTGAATCGAACACTTGGAGTCCAGCTTATGAGACTGGATTGAATACCAATTCTCTCCGCGATGTTAGAGTGGGATAACAGACTCGAACTGTCAAATTAACCTTGGAAGGGTTACATGTTACCATTACACTAATCCCACATTGAGTAGATAATCAGACTTGAACTGACCCCTTGACATTGGCAATGTCATATGCTACCGCTAACACCATATCTACAAGAGCCTAAGATTTGGGTAACTGGTACTTAGGCATTGCAAGTATCACCTTAACTTGCACCCCTAATCACCTACATCTACTGAACTCTAATTTTAGTTTCAGCTTTTTAATTTAAGTTGGCGCAGGTCAGCTCCTGCTAGATTTACCTAGTAGCATTAGGTGTTACTCTCTCACTGTAGGTAAGACAGCTTTTAGTAACTTGTGAGTCCCCTAAAGGATTTGAACCTTCTCTTCTTGTTTACAAGACAAGCTTGCTAACCATTAACACTAAGGAGGCAAATGGTACTCCCACTGGGAGTTGAACCCAGACAACCATTGCTGATTGACAGATTTTAAGTCTGTTGTGTCTACCATTCCACCATGAGAGCATCTCTTGTCAATAAGGTCTTATATCACATAAGTGGAATAAGTAGTCATACTTATTGATATTCTGAATAAAGGTCTCACACTCAGATGCTATACCTTTATAAGCAGTCTCTTGAGGAATCTTATCATAAAATGCAATAGTAGCAGACTTAACTTCACTTATAAAGTCAAAAGCATTCAGTGCATCACTTGGAGTTCCCTTGATAGCATTAGGTTGCATTTTACCAAGTATTCCCATATATCCTTCTGCAAGACCATCCTGATAGTCTGACAATATATCAAGGAACTCATCAAGATATACATGGATATTTTTCTTAGGTGCTGCCCAATGCAAGTTCTTACACTTAGTTTTCCAACCTTCAAGTTGATTTAAGAAGTTAATAAAGAACTGAGAACCAGATACTTCCGTACTTCTGCTTGATTCCATTGGAGTAAATAGGCTATCTTCTTCAAACATATTCTCTTATTTTGATGTTGCAAAGTTAAGCAAAATAATTGGAACTACCAAATATTTTCCTAACTATTTTCAAATTATTTTTAGTACCCTCTAAGAGACTCGAACTCTTACACTACTATTACTTCATACTGGAGCCTAAATCCAGCGTGTCTACCAAATTCCACCAAGAGGGCATTATATATAGCTGGTGTTCAAAGAATCGAACTTTATTCTCAGGTTTTTCAGACCTGCGCAATGTAACCATACCTGCCCAACACCCATAATGACTTATTTGTGTCTCTACCCACATCACCTTCCATAAGTCAAGGACAAAGATTTCTATTGAGGTGGGGCAGAAAGGAATCGAACCTTAAATAGCCCATGGCAGCAGATTTACAGTCTGCTTTAATTCACCACATTAAAGCTACCCCTAATTAGTTTACCTCCAAATGAAGGGTTATTCCGGTATTGGAATAAACCCTGTAGGAGTCATCATCTGACTCTTAGCAATGATTCTTACATAAACATTACCAGCTTTCTTAATAAAATCAAGAACTCTTCTCATAACTGTAAAATTTGGAGTTAAACAATTATGTTTCCCCACTAGGAGTCGAACCTAGTTCCAGAGATTAAAGGTCTCTAGCATCACCACCAATGCTTTAGGGAAATGAGTGTTCCCACTGGGACTTGAACCCAGAGTCCACAGTTTAAGAGACTGTTGCTTTAACCAATTCAGCTATAGGAACATTAGTACTCACTAATGGATTTGAACCATTGACCTTGAATGTATAAGATTCCTGCTCTAACCTACTGAGCTAAGTGAGTATATTAAGGCATTAACCTAGTTCTGATGAGTGGACTTGAACCACTAACTACTGCCTTATGAGAGCAGCCTTCTACCATTGAAGTACATCAGAATATAGTTGGCACACAAGGAATTGAACCTTGATTACTACCTTATCAGAGTAGCTTCCTGACCATTAGAAGATGTGCCAATAATGCAGATTCTAAAGGAATCGAACCCATAACTCTTCTTTTGGAGAGAAGTGTTTTGCCAATTAAACTAAGAACCTAGAATTTGCGGGGATAAAAAGAATCGAACTTTTATCTCTTGGTTAACAGCCAAGTGCATAGACCTTCCAGCTATATCCCCATTAGTTGCTCCTATAGGACTCGAACCTATGACCTTTTCCTTGTAAGGGAACTATTCTGAACCACTGAACTAAGGAGCATTGATAGGGCAGTTTCTTTAACCTCTAACTACCCAAAAGAGGGTTCAAGCAAAGCTTAGTATTATGAAAAACAAGAAAACAATGTGGAGCAGGTGGGACTCGAACCCAATCTTCCAGAGTGCAAATCTAGCGCATTATCCATTTATGCTACCTCCCCATTAATGATTAGTAGGGAATAAGAGACTCGAACTCTTGACCTCAGCATCCCAAATGCTGCATCCTAACCTAACTGGACTAATTCCCTATTTTTTATTATTTAGCGGAGAGCAGTGTACTCGAAACACATACATTTTATTGTACTCACCCTTTAGCAGAGGGGATTGCTACCTCAGCAATTTACTCTCCATATTGCTCTTATCAAATAAGTAATCTCTATAATCTCTTTGATTTGTAGCTGTTTTGACCACTCTAAATGGATATGTAAATGATATTGAAGATTTATTACTTATTTCACTGAATGGTACTATTAATAATAAATCCAATACACTATGATACAGTACAAAATAATCTACCTCCTTATCAGTATAATTATGTACTTTATATCTGTTTCCAGTGGTTACTACTATTGACCTAAGGTTCCAAGTTATTATGGATTGCTCACTTATAGCAGCAGTAGTTTTACATTGTATCTTGTTTAGTTTACCATTAAATTCAGCTATTAAGTCTGCTGATTCATTGTCACCAAATGGTATATAAACAGGGATACCTAATTCTACAAATTTAGCTAAAGCTTTAGCTTCTCCTATATTACCTATTCTTTTGCTATTCATGCGGAAAGATGAGGTCCCGACCCCCAAACATTTTACTGTTCCCTTAGTTTTCAAGACTAGGCTGAATCCCATTCAGTTACCTTTCCATTTGCCTAATCACCGCTGTGATATAGGACTTTCTTATAAACGGGGCAGATTATGAGGGAATTGAACCCTAGCCTTCACATTGACAGTGTGATATGCAGACCACTACACCACATAATCTATTAGTAGGGAAGTAAGGATTTGAACCTTATCCTTAGCCTTGAAAGGGCTATGACCTAACCCATAGTCTACATCCCCATAACAAGTACCCCCTATAGGAATCGAACCTATATTCTAAGTTTAGAAGACTTATGTACTGTCCTTTGTACTAAGAGGGCATCTTCTTGTTGTCTTGGCAGGACTCGAACCTACAATGTGGGGACCAAAGACCCATGTGTTACCTTTACACCACAAGACAAAATAAAGAAAAAGAAGTACTACCTTTATGTTAGAAATACGCAAGTATGAACAGATTATCAAGAAAAAAAAAGGTAGTACTTCTTTAATCCTAAAACACATTTCTTATCTTCTTCTCTTTGACACTGCAAAGGTAAGTATTATTTTTCAAATAACCAAACTTTTTCCCAATTATTTTAAACCCAAAGTATCATTTTCTTGTCTTGAAGGAGTAAAGAGGGTTAAATTATTCTTTATTTATATACTTCTAAGTAATTCCTGCTAACCTATTAGCCCACCTTTCTGTGTAGAATTTATAATAATCCCATTTAATTCCAACTTTTCTACATAAGTGAAGAGATATATTATTTAGTAATGATGGAATGCCTATTATTATTAGGTATAAGGGGCCTAGTATATCAGACTGTTTACTATGTCCTAACTCATGTTTAATGGATTTCTCAGAAGAATGTGGGCGTATAAATATAAAATCTCCTAAAGATATAGAGGAGGGTAATAATGTATTGATAATAAAAATTCTGCTATCTATGCCTTTCTGTATAGAATATGAACATATTACACCCTCTAAGCATAATGCAACAAAACTTTGTGGAAATTTCCACACCCATCTTAACAGTTTCTCCTTTAATAATTCTTTAGTTATTCTCATAAAAAATCTACGTAAGTATAATATTCATTATTAAATGTTGGAGTATCATTATATATTTTTTTAAATAACCAAGGTATTGGTAGGTAAGTATGCCAACTTCTGCCATCTAGAGGTAGAAAACCTTGTACTGTCTTTATAGGCAAGTCTACTTTCAGTATATCATATCTACATTTAATTCCTTGGGAATTTTTACCATATTTTATTGCTAAATATTGCCAAGTTATATTAGGGTATTTCTTTTTTATATATTCATAATATCCTATGAGAGACTGATGCTGTAGGAAGGTATTAGATTTACCCTCATATGTTAAGGATACTAAACAGTTCCCATAATTATTTATTTGATTTAATATAGATTCTAAAGTCCTCTTTGATGACCAAAGGCCATGCTTACATATAACAACTTTATCCTTATCTTGTTTAAATCTTATATCAAACATTGTACAACCTGCATTATATTGCTCTTCTATAGTTTTTGACTGTGTCTTAGAGAAGGGAGTAACTAACCAACTTAATATTCCTTTGCCCTTCTCACCTGTGGCACTATTATGTGTTCCTATTAATAAATTTCCCATTTTTATTATTTGTAATTTTAGCCTATTACCCTTTATTCCAACAGAATATAGAATTATCAAACTTTTCTTTAAAGTATAAGAGACCCCTGCCAGCATTATGGCTTGCATCCTTATAATCAGTCTTTTACCCCGTTTATATATTATTAGTTCTCACTCTGTGTTATCTCTGTAGTCTTTTACACCACCCTTGAAGACTTGGCCTAAAGCTCGGCTAAATACTTATTTGTAATCCTCTTCAAGTGGGGCACTTGCCTGTAGCCTTCTTAGTATCCTTTACTTTCCTAAGCTGCTGTGCCCAAGTAAACTCCTGATTACAAGGGGTCATCTATGCTTTTAAGAGTTGATGATTCTCTATCCTGAAGTACTTGCTACTCCAACACAACTGCAAAGGTAAGTAAAAAATCTGATATATGCAAATATATAACAATAATTTAGAATAATTTTTTTTTTATAATATTTTTTTTTTGTGATATTTCTAGGAGTGGGGTATAATAACCTCATCACTCCCCCAT
>OGFD01000048.1_pt1 | contig 88358 bp, 90 predicted proteins | sample 1570851 | NCBI WGS metagenome assembly OGFD01 (sample SAMEA2582077, study PRJEB24529) | metagenome | biome: Human gut stool | place: China | collected 2011
TCGGTGAAAAGACAGGCATCTACTGGTTTGTCGTTGGCCTTTAAACAGTGGGGAATTTGTTTCCAAAATTCTTTTCAATCCGTTTACGAATGGGGGTTCCCCATATCGTTTCAAAAAGAAACTTTAGCCGTTTCCGCCCAATATTACAGAAATCAAAGCACCGCAACTTTGGGGAATGGAGCATTGCTTGTAGATGCAATATCGCCATTTTCTGTAACACTTCGTCTTTGGGATTCAAGGGACGTTTTCATTATAGCTATTGGCCAATAACTATAGCCGACCCGCCGATGCTGGACACAGAGTTACCAGTTGCACATTGCGCAGAATAGCCAGTCAAGGAAACGGTGCCTGAGTCACCATTCCATTCGCCGGATTCTTGCCACCCAGAGCGGGTCATAGTAATACCGCCAGCAACAAAAGTAGTGAAAGGAATAGCCCAAAGCCCAGGGTCTTTTCTCCACTGTTTATTGGCCAATTGAAATATAAGTAAAACCTGTTGCGGTAGACGGTAATCCTCCCATCGTAAATTTAGCTTTGTCTGTACTTCTGTCCGTTTCATAATAATTTTTATTAGTGCCATTTGTTATACAAACAGTAGCGAATGCACTGCTTGTATAAGATGTCGGGAAAAAGATGTATTTATTGCTACTACTGATATCGTTAGCAACTCCCCACTGTAGAATTAATCCAATGTCCCATTTACAGTAACCATTTTGCGCCAAACTGTAGGAAACTATTTTTCCCTGTGAACTCAACGCAGACAATGCAGTCATAACAAACTTCGTTGTAGCAATCTGATCTGTATTGGTGCCGGCAGCTGCTGTTGGAGCTGTTGGTGTTCCAGTAAAAGCTGGGCTTAATAATGCAGCTTTTGCCGCAAGCTGCGTAGCTGTCGCATAATATGCCGGTAACTGTCCGCCTAATTTTTCTGCATTATTAGCTAAAGCAGCAGTACCACCATCGGCCGGCAAGGTCTCCGGTGCCCAAAGCACAATCTTCAATACCGCACTCCCACTTTCAACAGTGCTACTAACTATTGATGGCCATATAGGTTCATCGGCTCCGAGTGTCCCCGCCTGAGTAACCTTTGCTATGACCCCATTCGGCAGCGATGGCGACCAAACCAATTGACCAACAACAACTGGTTTCTGGGCCTGCCACAGCATTTCAACGAAGCATCGCAGAATATCATTGTTGTTTTGCAAAAAATCCATCATTGCAGCCTGTGTAGTTGCACCTTCTTGCGCAACACCATTTACCTTGTTATAAACCTTAAGTGCATCACCCATAATTTTAAACTGTGGAATTTTTAAGGCTGATTCAGCCATCATAAAACCTCCTTCACAAATCCCTGCCAGGTCACATCAACAATGCCTGCGACAGGGTTATTATTTATATCCAACAGCTTGATCCTACAAGGATTACGACTGATAACCGCCGCCCTCGCAATAGTTACGCTGCTGGAATAATCTTGCACAGCATCAATTCTGACTGCTGTTGTATAGTAGTGCGGCGTTTGGATTTCAAGCGAAATACCTTCGATCGGCACTTCTAAATTTTCAAAATGTTCTTCCCTATCTGGTACATCCACGATCATGACTAACGAACGCAATACAGATTCTTCAGTTGTATTCGACGGAGCAAGCACGCGGATCTGAATTACATCACCAGCTTTGACCTGAACCTTACAAGTGTACGGCTTGAATAGTACGGTTTCATCCGGCCAAAAAGCCCAATCTTCCTCATCCCAAAACGGAGCATCCGGAGAATCCCAAAAATTATTTTTGCCGGTAATCCTGTATTCAATTGCTGCTGGACCGCTGATATCATAACGTAGCCAAAATTGTCCGGAAGCCGGCACAACAAGCTGTGCATTAAGATAAAAGGCATTATACTGCTCACGCCAGAAAGCCCAATCAGGTTGTACCCAAAATTCGCATTCAGGATATCCCCAGAAGTAAGACGATTGCGGAGCATGGATATATCCATCATCCAAAATAACGCCATTAGTAACGACCTTGCTCCAGTGACCAGATGCAAAGTCCTCTTTGTAAAGCACGTTATCTTCAAGCGGATCTCCCAAATTCAAAACACAGTAAGACATACCCTGGCTTTCCTGCCCGGCGTTATCTACAGCTTTTATCATCACTGTATGTACGCCTTGGCGCAGCGCTTGCGTTTCAAAAGGCTGCAGAGTAATAAAACCACTATGCAATTCGTAGGCAGCATTCCAGTTTAAGCTATTACCCTGAATATACTTGATCTTAAAGCCAGCAATATCATTCGGGTTCGGATACTCAAACGTCCACCAAAAACGACGGGTACCGCTCGAAAGTTCTTCGTGATCTAAAGTCGTGACATCCGGCGGCAACTCGTCGATGCCTGCGGCCACCGGGCCAACGATAGTACCGGTAGACTGCCGGAGTTTAAGGACAGTAATAACCTTGACCATATACTCGGTAAATGGTTGCGTGTCGAGTTCGCACTCCATACTATATACCGACGCCGCAACCTTCCATGTACTGCCGTAATTATCAGAAAGTAAGACAGTAAAATAATCTGCCTTAGCTCCGTCCGGAAGTTGCCATGAAACAAACATCCTGCAGCATAACGTTCCCTGCTTATTTTTATAAGCAACCTGCCGAGCCTGAAGATTGATAACGTTTTGAGCATCGTTATCTGTATCCAGTGAATAGTTCGGCATCGGGATCTCGTAATTCTCGTCGAAGATGGCTGCATTATATTCGAGCGCTGTAATCTGGCGCTGATACTCTCCATTACGTGAAATGCTTGTCACTATAAAAGGCTTGCACGTACGTTCTACCGGACCAAGAGCAAAAATATCATGCACCTGCGGTGGATCAGTTGCATCAAAACCAGTTTCCACAGTGACAGAAATCATACGCCCAACAACATCAATACTGCTTACTTTCCTACTGTGCAGATTGTCATTGATACTGCGATACTGGAATTGATAATCCAACGTCATATCAACGGTATCCGGATCAATCGCCAACGTCACAACATAAAGGCCGTTATTTTGATAAATGCGGCCACTGTGGCTCCACTGCGGCACATCATGAGCAACAAGTATCTGATCGCCAACCATACAGCCGATAGCATCAATCTCAGCCGAAAATTCAACACTCTGCAGCAGCAGTTCATTACACTTCAACTGATATTTTGCTTCACGGTACGCCTGATCCCAACTGGTAATTCCATTGATCTGTATCTGCGTAGTTTTAGGGATTATACCTGGCTCGTCGTAATTGTCGCCGTAGCAGGTCATAGTATCACGATCATAATCCTTAGCCGCATTATTGAAAGTCAGTTCGATAGCATTAGCGCGATCCTTCGTTCCGAGCCAGGTTTGTTTAAAACTACCGGTAACTATATTACCCATCGTAAACATCTGCACCGGCTGCGAAACATGATCCCAAATACAACCAAACCTGGTACCGAATTGCACAATTTTTCCGCGACCAACAGGAGCAATGTCTGTATTTACCTGCTGCCAAAATTCGCCGACAGTCGCCATCTCAATGTTGATTTTTAAATTCATCTTGTCGCAATGCTCTGCCCATTCCTCGAAACGGTCGTACATCATCAACTCTGCAGGTACACCACGAACGTCTATAACGTTCTGGCCAGTACGAGGATCTTCTAATAACCTGGCACCGTGGCAATAGTCATAAGCAGCCCAGGCCGGATTATTAGCTTCTTTTTCCTGGTACCCAACAGACGGATTATAGACCAGGACTGTCGCGCGTTCTTTGATAAACGTTAAATTCGGCGCACTCCCAGAAAGTTGATTTGTGGCCAGTGCTTTAAGACCGATAAGAGCCTTGTTTGGATAAATAAAATCGTCATAAATAACGCTTGATACCGTAGTCCACCAGCACTTCACACCATCCCTGGTACTATTGGTAGCCGCGCTACGCCCGCTCACCGTTACACGAACTTCATATTCGCCGGCTGGGATATTATCGATACGAAAACTACGCCTAACCGCAGTGCTTTGTGCAGCGCTGACACGTCCATTTTTGCTTACTTCGGCAGTTGTGCTGTAACCATCACCTTTAGCCTGCATTGTTTGTTTATCAAACCTAAATGGTCCAACATTGATGCTGCCTGTTTCACCCGGTGAAAATGATCCGGAATACCAACCGAACGTACCAGCAAAAATCCAAACGTCTTTAGCACTTGGCTTCCCGACACGAATTCGCCAATAAATTTGTTTAATAGTATCCCCATCGCTGTCTGTAGTTTCTGATTTCACCCGCTGCACTCTGATTTTCCAATTCCCAAGCTCCGCAGAACTATCAATTAACTCAGCATTAACCGGGTTAGGTTTTACTATGGTATAGCTAGTGACCAACGGCTTCCATTCACCACTACCGCGAAGCGCATAATCAGCATTAATATCTACCCAAGCAGTACTGAGATTGCCATCGTCATTGGCGTGATACAAGCCTTGGCTAAATTCCACATCAATTATGATGCCCTCGGTCGTATTGCCCGGAATAACATCTGTACGGTATTCATTGTTCAGAATTTCGTACCCAAGTGCACGCGGTGTGATAACATCGTTGAAATTATTTATTATTTCCTGATTGTTGGTACCTGGCCGAATATCAACAGTGACATCCTTATAATTTTCAATTGGATTATCATTGAGCCTGACGTCGCTGATCGTCAACGGTCCTTCCCCGGCACAAACCATCCAATTCAATACCTGATCGTTATTGTTATTGGTTATGAACTTAGCAATACTCTGTCCACCAGATTTTACCTTGCCGTAGGTTATAGCAACAGCATTGCCTTGACCGTCCATGGTCGTAATACCATTCCAGCTGTACGTTGGATCACTTGCAGTATTGTTGAATTTACCAAGTGATACTTTAGGCATTAGATATTTAGAAATCAATGTTCCACCAACTAGCATTATTCCCATTGCAGCTGCGTAACCCCACGCCGTATTCACAGCAGTAGCAGCTGCACTCCATGCACCCCACGCACCGCCGGCAGCAGCACCGCCAACACCCATTGAAACAACAGTCAACGCAACCATGGCCACAAGACCTAAAATGCTTTTTCCGCCTTTGCCAACGACCGGATGAACGGTTATAAAAGCTCCGTCCATAACCAGCCATTGATCTGGATGTTTGACGATAGTACCGCTGACCTGGATGTGCAATTCCTGATCCGGCAGCAGGGTGCGGTATTCGGCGATATAGCTTTCAAGCATTTCGCCGGTACATTTCACCTGCTTTCTTGATCGGTCTTTATCCGGTTCGAACGGATTTTTTACAAAAACAATAGTAATCAAGGGCGATCACCCCACAAATTCATAAAATCCTTCAATCTGCTTCTTCCAAGCTATGCTGTTGATATTGTCAACGCAGCAACCTATTTTTTCACGTGTATGGATAAAGCGGCCATTTCCGATATAAACCCCAGTATGATTTACTACTCCTGGCGGCGAATTAAATCGCAGAGCAATCAGGCATGGTACCGGCAAAGTTTCTCCTTCTGCAATCCGGCGCCATTTCGTAGTAGCAACTTCGCGCCTCAGTATCGCATTGATCCTGGCTTTATCTGAACAGTCCGAATAATACTCACCGATTTCTTTTCCACAACGACGATAAATCTCAACAACCAAACCATAACAGTCAAGGCCAGACTTAACATCGCGACCTAAGTTTTTAAAAGGTACGCCTATCAGGTTGGCGTATTGAATTTCTTTAGCCATATAAGCCTCCTTGATCTATACCCGGGAACCCGCCAAAGCGTTTACTGTTCCCGCGTGCCCGGCAATCTGTCAACGTATGATTACAGCCCTCAAGGTCAGACGTGCAGGCACACTCTGGCCCTTTGTACCGAAAAGCACAATTATTTTTCTTGTAGGTATCCCACGGCCGCCGGGCCTGCGAAGGGTAGCTATTGCCGAGTGAAAACGTTACCCACTGTTCAGATGCCGTAGCATCGGTTACGGAATAAACTTCCTGCAGCTCTGGTACCGGATTATCCAAAGCTGTCGACAATACGACATATAATGTTACCTTGGCATTTACACCACCACCGCCATGATTTAGCCAATACTCCATATCACGTGTTGTATTATCTACCTTCAGCTCAACGCTTGGTATAGATCCTGACCCGTCCTCTTTGACTGTGCCAATCTGAAACGGGAATGCCTGATATAACTGATCGCACCAGTAAATATCCTCAGTATTTGCAACAACGTGAATATTATCTTCAGCTTCCAATCCCGGCAATTCTATCTTCAGCAAAATCAAAAAAGCGGTCCCGCTGCATAATTCGTTCTTAGCAAGCTTGGCCAAGGTTGATAATTTAATCGCCATGACCTACACCTCATTCAGTGTTATAGACACCGTATAATAATGCAGCATCTTTGCTTTGATCTTCGGTGCCGATCCAAAACGTACAGCGTACAGTTTGCCTGATACCGGATCAGTCCAGTCAAAAGCTTCAGCACCAGCTTTTACAGTATTACAGTAAAAGTCGACAAGCAGCTCTTTTTCCGTGTCCGGCAGCGAATTCCACTCGACAGTAAAAATCTTGCGAATACGTGTAAATTTAGGACGTGTCTGCTGGGATCCATCTTCATATTCTGACCTCAACGTTGGATCGGCCAGTTGTTCGTCCAGCGGATAATCAGGATTTCTAATTCCAGCTGGGAAAATATATTTTGATGCCATATTATCCCCCCTAATAAGTTGTGACAGCTGAACGCATCACATCACGGAATCCGCCTTCATTGTTTTGTACCGCCTTCAGTACGATTCCAAGCACAAGGCGTTCTCCATCAAAAGTTGCACTACCCTTGGCAGCTTGTACTGGTTGCCCACTTTCATTAGTGATGTTCACTTCGATATTTTGAATACCAGCATTACCGCCATTTAAAGCAGCTCTGGTTTGCTCCGCAGTATAAACACGTCCTGGCGTATTTAAGTCAAGAAGCTCTGGACCTTTTTCGCCAACAAGATACATTCCCCTAGGTGCATAGCCACCAGAAGCAAGTCCGCCCATAAAAGAGCTACCAGAATATTTTGTTCCACCAATACTAAAATTGGACAAATGAGAGAGAATACCGCCAAGATCAACATTGCCGCCACCCATACCGAACATGCTTGTAACCATGTTCATGACCAGCCCCTGCATGATAACTTTCATCATCGTATTCATAATACTGTTGGCCAAGTCTTTAAAAAGCTGGTCAGACATTTCAGAAAGCGATTTCTGTTCAGTCAACATATTCTGTCCAAAGTTTGTAAAAGTTCCCAAAACGTCATCTAACCCTTGCCGCATTGTACCCAATTGGTCATATTGCAGGTTTTTGATCTCATCCATTGCCGTACGCCAAGAAGCTGTTAAATCTGCCGATTGAGCATCCTGAAGCTCTTTTGTTGCGGCAGCATACTCCTGTTTTATACGTAACTTTTCTTTTTCAGTAAGTTCAGTATCTTCAAGTTGCTTCTGCAGGCTGTTTCGATATTCTTCAAGTTCAGAAATACGCAAATCATTAATTTGGCTGATATGCATAGAATGGGTATCTTCCAGTGTCTGGTAATAATCCATGTCCATACCATGTTTTTCTGACAGATAATCCCGATAATTCTGAGCAGACTGCAAATCTTTGTACTTTTCAATCTGACCTTCTACTTTAGCTATTTCAGCAGGATCCACACCGGCAAGCTGAGCCTTGCTGATTGTAGAATTCATTTTTTCTATTTCTTCAGCAAGCGAAGCATTTGAAACATCAAAAGATGTTCCAGTCTGTTCAATAATCTTGCGGTTTACTTCCTGTGACAGTTCAGCGATTTTCCCTTGATATTTAGTCAGTTCTTTCTGTGCTTTTTCTGCATCGCGTTCAGCCTGAGACTTTCCAGTTTTACCCTTCTTAGTCTTTCCACTGCTACCACCAAAATCAATAAGACTCAAGTCTTTTGAATTGGTAGCCTTTTGGATAGCATAAGGGTTAAAATTTTCGCTTGTTCTATCCCAGTAATCGCTATTTTCAGTATCACTTTCATTACTATTGCTAAAATATCTTCGTTTTAATTCATTAGAACTGATATCATTCGCTGAGGCGTACATCCCTACAGTTAAAGCACCAACACCTGCGCCAATTGCCAACGCACCCGCGCCAACAACACCAGCCGTAGTTAGCAAGCCAGCACCAACACCAGCTATTTTTACTGCGTTATAAGCATCAACCAATTTTCCTAATTGACCAATCAATGTTCCGATTGCGCTTATAGCAATACCTGCCTGAAAAGCTGTACTTCCAAGACTTTGGGCCATATTATCGCTTTCATCTGAAACCATAGAAATAGTTCCACCTAAGACAGCGAGTGTGCTGCCCAAACCAATCGCCTTGTTATACAGACTCACATAACGCTCTGCCTGAGTCTTTGCCGCCCTGGCAGCAAGCAAGTGTTTTTCCTGTGCTTCTATAGTCCGTACAGCAAGTTCCCGTTGCCCTTTAGCCGCCATCTGTGCTGCTTGATATTGCATCTTACCAGCTTGTTCTGCTGTAGCACCCATCAGTTTGTATCGTTCATTCAAGGATTGAATTCTTACTGCCAATCCGTTATAACCATCAGTAGTAAGCTTGGCTACAGCATTTTCAACAATTTGTCGATCTCTCGCAGCAGCAGCAACTCTATTATGAGCCTGCTGCATCGCATTTGCAGCCTGATTTGCCATCTGCATTTCTACTTGATACCGTTCCATGATGGTTGCCTGTCCAGATCGGTAAAAACCTAATGTTCTTTGAACGGCTCCACCTAGCAAACTTTGGGCTTGATAAGCTCCATTAGTATTCGCCGTCACTTGGTATATATCAGTTGCAATAGATCCAAACTTCCAAAGAGCAATGCCCCCAGCAATTAAAGGTATATTGTCAGCAACAAAGGCAAGCCCTGTTCCTAATGTTTTTACTGCCGGTACAGCAACATTACCAGCAACTTCTCCAACTTCCCCTATCCCTTTCGCAGCATTTACAACATGCTCACTAAAGGCAGCCATGCTACTCACAGCATCTGGATTGAGTTCAAAACTTTTTTGATCCAAAAATAAATCTGCGACCTTCGCCAAAGTTTCTTTATAGTAGTTATAAAGTTCTTCTGTTCCTATCGCTGCACTGCGCGTATACCCTTCACTTATCTGATCCATTAAGCCAGCCATAGTCTTTGGTGTTTCAAGGCTTGAACGTTCAAAGCCTTTCATTCGTTTCATCAAGAAATCAAAAAGACCCTCACTGCTGGCTTTAGCAGCGGCAATATCAGCATCAGTCAACCCCAAAGCTACGGCCAACGTACTTGATTGCGGACGAATACCACCCTGCACCAAATCCCGAAGTTCCTGCACAATCTGGTTTCGTGGCAAACCTAAAGATTTAACTGCATTTACACCAACTGTTGTAAACTCCTTCAGCTGGTCAATATCCATACCCGCAGCAAGTCCTGGTCCCAGCAAAGCTCTAAACGCTTCAACTAGATCTTCACTTGTTGCTGCAGTTCGCAACGCCGCATCATTCAAGTCGCGAAGAATCCCCTGAGAAATACTCATTGCCTGGTTCCATTCCAACTGCTTGCCGTTAAGTTCAGTCATCGACTGTAATATACCGGCTATACCCAAGCTATTTGTTTCCATTCCTTTAGCGAATTCAAAAGGACGTTTAATGAGTTCTGCACTCATATCAGCCAAGCCGTACAAACCGGTTAGGGCAGTTACCAATCCCGCCGCCTGTCCAGCTGCAGATGCAAATGCCGGCCCCAATGCACGGCTCGAACTATCAATTCCATCAATAGATCTTTTGGCCCTATTGAGTCCGGGGCTCATAGCATCAACTAATGATATTTTTACTTTGGTTTCAGCTAACATCTTATTCGGCCCCTTTCTCCAGTGCAGCTTCGATTACTACTTTTTCAATTATCTGTAGCTTAGACAGAAGTAACCCCGACATCTCAATTCCATAAGTCTTGGTCAAAAAATCGACCTCTAACCAATCAAGTCCAATAGGATATATTCCTGCCATCGTTGATGCATACTTAATACAACGCTGTACAACACTCCATACATCCAAAACCTGCCTATTGCCAGGCAAAATATTTGGTGGAGCATACTGACATTCGTCACAGGGCAATTTTATTTTTCTGTATTCGTAGATTCTTCGGCAATCGCTGCAGTATTCTCCACGCTCCCGTTGCCAAGCGAGGATAGCTTTAAGTTTTTTATTTCATCCAAACGAATCTCTCCACTTAACCCAAGCGTTCTGTAAGCTACAGCAATTACCTCACCGTATGTAAAATCATCAATATTAACATCCGGATAAATATTTTTAAATATCCATTCCGCAACGATAGCATCACTTTCAGATCCTTCTAGGTCCTTCGTCAGCGGCGTAGTCTCTTTCTCAAATCGACGATGTTCCGACCATTTCATGCCTCGAACCTCTAACAATGTTTTTTTAGCCATTTTTCAACATCTCCTTATTCATAACTTGCTACTTTGTTTTGCATGGTAACCACGATAGCAGCATTCTCATCGCTATCCTGATAATATGCACTGTATTGCAGTTCCTGTTTGATGCCGGAAGGACCATCTACAGACGGCGAATTTCTGCTAAATTTAATTTCTGGCAACAGCAAGGACATCTTCAAATCGCCCGTTGCAAAGGTCAACTCTGCGCTGGTCTCCGTACTGTTTTCCGCCAGTTCAAGGTACGTGTTATCGTTAAAAAACGCCGTCATACTGCCCGATATATTGATGAGCCCCTCGTTGACGTTCGTGCGGTACCCTTTACCGCCGATAGCATAAGTATCGCCGTCCAAACCAAAATCAATATCCATTGTGAACGCCGTCACTGTCGCAGTCTTATTCCCGCCGAGAAGCAAGTCGGCCATAAAGTTATTAAGCCTATTCATGACCGGTTCGCTTGGATTAGCACTGATCGTTGCCGTGCTGATTTTTTCATCACAGCCCATGATCGAGATGGTTGCAGTCAGCTCACCGTCGCCGCCGGCCGAGATAGACATCTTCGACACCTTGCAGCCGTTATATTTTGCGTAGGAATTGATTTTAGGAAACCCCTTTTCCAGCACTAACGACGGCTGATCGTCGGCCGGCTTAAACACATGTTTAAAGAAACCTTCTTTGTCCTCAACTGCCGTCGTAGTAGGCGTCCCCATAGAAGCCTTCCACCAGTACCCGCACGCAGTAGCATCCATCGGTACAACCAAGTCGCCGCCTACGTCGATATTACCCATTATCGGTTCAACTGGATCACGACGACCTCGAATAGTCGCAGGATCTGTTTTATTCTGACTTGCCGCTATACCACAAGTGTTAAACGGCATTTGTACTGCCTTAGTTGCAAGATCTGCCGGATCCTTGCCAAAATCAGTTTCAAAGCCCATTTTCAGAGTTGTATACGCACCAATAGCTTGACGCGCGTGCAGCTGTAAATTCATTTTCAACAATGTCATAACCCCCTTTAAAAATCTTCTTCATAAGATGTGCTGAGCGTCTGCTCCATCGTCCACTCACATTCGATATCAGTAACCCAGTGAGTACCTGCAGAATCCAACGCACCCAACTGAATCACTTTAATACTTGCTACTGGCCGCATACCGTCTTTATAAGCGTCCAGTTCCTTCTGTATAAGAATGGCAAAGTCCGCCACCTCTTTGCTCCCAGCAAAGACCTTTACCCCAGCCTCTGTTTCAAACGGCTCCTGGTCATCGACAGAGATCCCAACACTGAGATTGCAGTGATAACTACACTCCAATTTTCCAATACCTTCTTCTTTCCAAAGCGCATAAAAGAAAATATATGGCGCATCTGCCTTTGTAGGCGAAAACTCTTCTGTCGCGTCACCAACAGCGATCAGCGGTTTTTTTTGATAACGTTCTTGGCAAAATGCCTGTAACTTCTCTGATTTACCTAAATGATTCGCCAGAACAACTGCGAGATCAGTTAAATTTTTTTGTAGCTTGCCCATCAATTAACCCCCAAAAACTTGATACTTGCGGCCCTTACCAGATGTTTTTCTAAAACTACCGCCGTTATCTAAAAATTCCTGAGCCTTCGCTGTCACATATGCTGGCAACTTCGGTTCCAGCTTATTCATGATCGGTTCAAAAAACGGTCTCGCTGGTACCTTTAAGTGAGTAGTATCACCGCGTAACGGATGCCCAGCTTTACCCCACCGCTTTCTAACCCAAGCCGTTACCGGGTAAGTAGCACCCTCTTCCTGAATACGCCCATACTTAGCAGATGCCGCTGACGTCCAGCCGACCTTCACAAGCCCGCCTGATACATACTGATATCCGATTGCATTTATTAACCGCCCATACCATCTTTGCGGTGCTCCTGGGCGAAGATCATTACGAACTCGCCAGGGAATACGTTTTGTCCAACTGGATTTAAAGTCCCCGCCACCTTTGCGCAGTTCGCTTTTGATCTCACGCTGTACAAAATAACCCATACTTTTACTACAACCACGTACAAAATCAGGAGAATTTCGGATAAGCGACTGTAAATACTTAGATATACCGTTCTGGACGCTTATCTCAATCATCATCGCAAACCACTCCTTTCGGCTTTTGATGCCGATAGTGTAGTATTTCCAGCAAGACTGTCCTTCAGATACACAGCATTTACATTCCAACGTTGCCCGTTGTATATAATTGAGTCGCCTGGTTTAGGATTCGGGACATCGGCATCGCAAACAGTGAAATTGGCTTTATCGCTAACCTTAACGGCGCGATCCAACTCTTTAAAATACACTTCACTTCTATTGAATTCTTCGCCAATTTCCACAATAGCCGGAATCTCGGTATCGTTATAAACGATTTTTTCTGCCAAAGGGCCCATAAAAAATGCCCTTTGCATAATCGCTTTAATCGCATTGTTCGCCATAAAAACCCCCTTTTTCGCCCGTTTTAGGGTGTAAAAAAATAGGGGTAGGCAAAATCCACCCCTATTCAGTTTTTAAGTTTCTGCTATTCAGTACCTTCAGATGCTGCAGCTGCTACGTCAGCACCAGCGTTAATTTTCACATCAACAGTTGCGCCAGCTGTGGCCAGAGCTGCAGACCAAGCAATACCCAGATAAGTATTACTACCTTGTGTAGCAGTAACCGTTCCGTCATCTTTCAGATAGACGCGCGCGCCCTGGTCAATAGCAGCGGCGTCAGTCTCGAACGAAAATACACCTCCTACCGTCAGCGCAATCAGCTGTCCAGTAATGCCAGCAGCTTCGGCTACGCCACAAATACTTCCGACCACAATAACGTCGCCCTCTGCCACGTCTGCCGTACATTTATAATCCAGCTTATTGCCCTTACGGCGGAAAAAAGCTTTTTCTTTTGCCATGATTTAATCCCCCTTATTTCCCTGTATTTTTTACAAAACCGCGGTAATCCAAAGCAGCGATACCGAAATCAAGGTACATCCGGAAAGAACGCGCCAAGGTATCAAACGAATCCTTAGATTCAAGAATCGGAGTTTTATTGCCATTCAGATAACTGATTTCAATACCTTCTACCTGATTTTTCGCAGCAGCAATATACCAAGCATTTGCATTGATATCATCCAAGGCAGTATCTACAACGATATCCAAGGAATTGCGGAATACGTTAGCCACGCCGGAATGAGCACCGGCAGGATCAGCCAAAGATCTTAACAGCTGTTCCGCTGTCGTTTCGTAAGTGGACGGAATGATCAGATATTTAGCGTTCAGATTCAGGCTATATTTCTTGCTGAAATCTTTTTGCTTTCGGAGCAACTGTCGTGCTGCGGATAAAGTTTCCGTACTTGGCACACCTGCTTTAGCAGCCAAATTACCATTGGCAGAACTGTAAGTAATGCCTGCGAGAGCAGTGTACGCCAAACGGTTGATCTTGCGTTTAAAAGCTGCAGCAAACCGATACGGGAATTTTGCCAAAATATCCAGGTCGTCATTGATAAACAACTGGCGGGTGTAGTTCCAGGCGATACCGTCGGTACCCAGCTGGACGGCAGTCTTTTCCTTATCAAGTTTCGCATGAGTGAATTCCCCATTTTCCGGAATCAGTTCCGGCTCCTGAGCCCCACCCAGTTTATAACGATAAGCAGTTTTAAAATCACTCAAGGTACCTTCAACAGTCCATGCTTCAAAAGTAGTATCCACTTCTGCGTAACCCTGACTCATGGAAAGCTTTACAGTAGCATTCAGCAGATCAGAATATGTACTGCTGGACATCGCCCGGACGAAAAGCTCATCAGCGTTAAGCTGCAAAACGTCTTTTTCTCCAGCGCGCATCAGTATATCGCGGGCAATATCGCGCTGGCTCATCCACCGCATTTTCTCGGCACCGTCTGCCGGCTTAGCAATAGCAATCCCGGCACGCAAAGCCAATCCATCACGATATGCTGCACGCAGCTTATCTTCTTCGGCAGCCCCCATCTCAGGCTTAACAGATACTCTGGCAGCATTACGCGTACTAAGCACTTCAAGCAGCTCACGGTTAACTGTCTCAACGTTCGTCCCATCATTGATCCATTTGCTGCGCTGCTCGCTTTCGATATCGAACTTATCACACAATGTGTTGATATCTGTACAGCGTTGGCGTTCCTTTCTTTGAGCAGCCGCACGAATCTCATCTTCATTCACAGGCGATGCTGCAGATGCAACTCCGGTCGGATTTGCATCTCTTTTTTCTTCAGTTGGTTTACCTTTTTCATCAGTAGACATTTTTTCTCCCCCTTTTAATTCTCCGGAGCTGCGCTCCGGCACAATATTATTTTCAAAATCGTCGGGAAACGGCAGTGACCGTCCCACGCCAACGGAAGCGTCAGCTGGTACCGTCACTATACTTGCTTCAAATACTTCCCAGCGTGTTGCAATCCAAGCCGGACCTTCGATTCCGTCCTCAGACTTATGTCCTTTTTCGATAAGAGTCCATTCATTTACGCGATACCCCACGGACACTCCGCGAATAAAGCCGTCCTTGACGAGCCCCATGATTTTTTCTGCTTCTTCAGTCTGGGCAAACTGGATTTCAGCGTAAGCTCGGCCGCTTTCTGTCCAGATACGGGTAGGTTTACCGACAACTGCGTCCCGCTTATGATTAAACAGGATCGGCATCACCCCGGCCGCAAAACGTTCAGTATTCATGGCCTCGTCATTGCAGCGCAAGATTTCTTTATCCCCCCACCAGTCAAGGCAAGGCGTTTCGCTGGCGAACGACATCTCCACAGTACGATTTTCTTCGTTAAACTGTCCCAATGCCGCACTACGCCAACGAGGAATATTCATACGCTCATCACGTGACATATTACGGTAATGTTCGTCATTTAGTTTACTTGGCATTATTCTCTCCTTCCTGCTGTATGCCAGCCGCTAATTTTTTTACTGCTTCATTAGCAGCCTGGTCAAGTTCCTCTTCCCAATCTTTACCCTTTTTTGCAAAAATTTCCTTGAGGTTCGTTTGACCGGTTTCCAACATGAGTTTGTTTGCCAGGGCTTCTTTGTATGGATCAATCCACGGCAGTCCCTGGCCTATAAATTCATGCTTTAAATATTTGGATGTATTTTGGTAAAAGTCTCGCGGTACTTTATCCACCGGAATCCTACCGGATAAAATCGCAGACAGCACAACATCCTCAAACACGAAATCCAGGAAGTGGTCTATCAAGAACTGCTGCTCCTGTTCAAAAACCTTCCAGTCTTCTAGTAAATTTTGCCGGGCGCTGGAATAGTTGACCTGGCTAACATCACGGCTGACCATTTCATAAGACAGGCCATGTCCCGCAGAAATTTGCCGCAGCATGGCCAGATTATAGTCTGCGAGTTCGCTGCTCTGCCCGCTAGGAACTAGTGTTTTAACATCCTCGCCTGGCTTTAATTTATTGACCGAGCCGGGAACGATACGCTTACTTCCTACAGCTTTGCCGCTATCACTGCCGCCTGTCGCTACAAGAGAGTTTCCCACAGTCGGCGCAGCATCTTTAGCGGTGGTAATCCATACAGCTATTGCCGCATTTATTTTTTGCTTAAATGCCACCGCCTCAAAAAATTCGTCCAGGTCGTGAATTTTATCCAGTGTCCTGACCAGCGGCGTCATTTCCCGCACTTCACTTGGCCGGCTATGATCAGCCAAGAAATAAACTCGTTTCGCTTCGATACGTTCCGGTTCCAATTGCACGAAAGTTTCAAAGCTATTTTTTCGTAAGTAATACGACAGCGGCTTGCCGGCATCGCTCACCTCGATACCGCCGACTATAGCATTTCCCTGCGGTGATCGTAATGCAGCCGGTCCTTCCAGCTCGTCCACCTCTGCCAGCTGAATTTGATATGGAATCCGCATATCGTTATTGATAACTTTTATAGCCAATATCCCGCCATCAACCAACCGCCGGCGCACTATCATTCTGAGGATCTCATTCAGTGAAAATTTACCTGATACGTCACAGTTACCCGGTCGGCTAAATTCGGACCAAAGTTCTTCAAGGAGATTATTCCAGTCCTGATCTTCTGTCCTGACCTGCAGGTTGAATCCCTTGCCAACGACATTGCGTTCAAAGGCATTCAAGATACTGTTGACGATCTCTGAATTCCGTTCCAGATGACGTGCTTTTCTTCTGGCCAGATCCCGGTTCGGCGAATTTAAAGCCTCAGCGCTTCCATCTGTCGGATACCACCCGGCAGAATTCCGCCACGTTGGAACATTCTCATAAGCATTAGCGCCACGTAAGGCTATTCTATGCGCCTTCCGCTGGAAGGCCCATCGCGGAGAAAAGAACCCGATAAAGTTATCTATGCGCTCTGCAAAAGTAGGATTTCTCTGATTATTCGTCAACCTTCTATCTCCTTCCGTAGTATGTCAGCGGCGTTCCAAAATACTCGCTGCGACCGCTTGCATTAAATTCGGCTATCTGCTGCTCAAGCGCAGCACGCTCAGCTCTTAATTCACTTAAACTGGCCTGCTGTACCTTACCGTTTCTGGTTTGAATAACTTGCCCGCCCTTCATAACGTTGGATATAGCGGCATCCACATCGGCCAGCCTTTGGTTCAAAGTTTCGATGTCCATATAATCCCCCTAAATTGTAAAACCCGGTTCTGGAATAGCTAATTCCTCATCTTCGGCAGCTGTATCAGCCGGTTCTTCGATAATGCGTTCCTGCAGCGCCCTCATATTGACTAGGTCAGCGACAGCGAAAGCATACACGCAGCAATCCCACCAGTGGTTCTGCTTGGCGCTGGTTTTTAGCTCCCATTTTTCCCGCCCTTTATCGTCTACTATTCGGTGCTCTGATGTTATGTGCTCTGCAAATTCCCTGCTGCAATCGGCATTTAACATCCATGAGCTGCGCCCTATCGGAGTACCGATCCGTGTGGCGATATCGTTTTTATACTGGTCGGTATTGACCAACCATAACTGCAGCGGCATTTTCCCTGGAGATCTCGGTTCGATATTAGTTGCTCGAAGATACGCGGCCATCTGGGTACTACTGCCTTTAACCGGAAACGCTACTCCTTGATGTTGCCAACAATAATCGTAAACTTCTTCAGTACGATAGCCTGCATCGATACCATAGATGCATACCCGGTATTGACTTCGGCCGTCTTCGCCTGGATAAAGCGTTGACATAACCGTATTGATGTCTTCCCACGTAGTTACCTTGCCGTAGCCTAAAACCTGACTTGTTACGCCTGGTCCCCATGCGTGGATTTCCCAATAAAAATGACCTTTCTGCACGTCCACGGCGCCGGTCAATAACTGCGCCCAGCTGGGAACGATGAACATTGGGCATTCGGTCTTATGCTGCAGCACGATATCCACATCCATAACAGCAGACTTGCTTTCCCACGGTTCGCCCAGCCAAGAATTAACAAAGTTCTTAAGCTGCAGCGGATCATCTTTTGAGCGAATGAACTCAGCTGCCATCTGCCCAAAAGTTACCCAGGGCGAATACAACGAGTTCAATCCATAGGCAATACTGCGCGGCTTTCCTTCTACCTCGTTAAGTGGTACCCATTTCCCCTGCACCAACATATCAGGCTTGTATTTATCAGTAATATGCTCATGACATTGAACGCACTCATAATGTGTATGTTCTTCTACATAGGTCGCTTCCTGCTTAGAATCAAACTTTACATGCTCCCATTTCAGCGGCTGCATCTCGCCGCAGAACGGACACGGCACCTGATATTCATACCGCACGTCCGCTGCTTCATACAGCTGATAGATCTGTCCCGTTTTTAACGTTGGCGTTGACCAGAAAAACAATTTTCTCCGGCCCGGCCAGTTCTTGGCACGTTCTTCCGCCAGCTTCAAAGGGCTGGCTTCTTTACCGGCGATCTTAACGTATTTATCGATTTCGTCCATAATAACCGTAGGCGATGACCACGAAGCCAAATCCATTGGCGACCTGGCACTGCCAAATTTACAAAAGCCGCCGGCAAATCGCAGCATTGTATCTTTACTGTCGCCGCGCTGATATTTGCCGTCGAAACACCGATTACTTTCAAGAACCTTCTGCAACCGATCAGCCGAAAACTCTTTCAGTGTTTCATCGTCTGGCAGAACATAAATAATACGTCCCGGTCTCTGATCGATTATCGACCCGACAATATTAATGCCGCACTCGGTACCGCCGACCTGAGTCGGTTTCAGAAAGATAATTTTTTCGACACCTTCGCGGTTAAAAGCATCCATGATATCTACCAAATATGGAACGATCTCATTTCGCCACGGCCCTGGCCGGCTGGTTTCTTCGCTGCTCATATAGCGATTTTTAGCCGCCCACTGACTCACTGTCATCGGCTCATCGGGCTTTATTTTTTGAAATACCCTTTTAAGAACCTCTTCTAGGGCGTCCACCTGTTTTTTTAGCAGGTCGTCTTGATGCCGGAGCGCAGAATCTTCCGCTATTAGCAACTTCTTTGAGCCCCTCTCTAACATAGGTATCAATCAACCCCCTAACCTGTGGCGCCAGTTCCGGATATTGACTGTAAATTTCAGTCATAACATGATCAGCGATCGCCATCATGCTGGTTCTGATACTACCAAACGCTTCCGTTAGACGCTCTTCAACCAACACAACAGAGATCAGCTCCCCGCTTTTTATCCTCAGTTCCTGCTCTGCTATAGCTGCTCTGGCCTGTTTCAGCCGAGTATCTGCAGCCAGTTTATCAGCTTCAGCTCCTGGACCACCCTGAATCCCAACAGCTCGCCCGCGCCAATTTACCAGCGCTGCAATATCCCACCAACCACGCTTTTCCTTCGGTGCGCCCTTCTTCTCCCAAGCACTAAGCGTCTTATCCGATATCTGCATAATTTCACAGACCTTTGAGGATTTTAACAGTAGGCGCTCATCTGGAGTTATTTCCAGCCAGTTTACCTGCGGAGCTTCATCGTCACTTTTATCAAATTTCGCCTGTAGCTCCAAGAATGCTTTAGCAGCCTTCGGATCACCACGAACATGCTTCTTTCGCTGCTTTGCTTTCGGCGCTCCAACAGGACCTTTTTCAATTACTGTTTCAGTAACTTCATAACCTGTCGCGTTCTTTTTGAGCGACTCCATAACCTCTTCAATTTTCGGATCCTGTGGTTTCGACATCGCATCACCTAAATTTTCTTCAAATCGAGAAAATTCGATTTTTGCAGAATTTTTGTTTTTTATAAAAGGACAGTCTATTCCCGCTTGTAGAGCGGTTTTTCATCCTTCTATATATAATTTTGAACCATTAACAAGGCCGATACAAGTACATCAACCCCCAAAAAGTCGCATAAGTGTCGCATCTTTGCGGGACAAAAACGTCACCAAATAAAATAACAGGAATTACTATCTTAAAAATAAAGATAGTAATTCCTGTTATTTTATACTTGCATCTCAAAATATATTAATTTATTATTATTCTTTTTCCTTGTTTATATTCTGGATGCTCTTTTAATATTTTTTCAGCAAAAGTGAAGTCATCACTCCTAGATATTATATATCGTTCCGCACCCATAACTTGCAGACTATTTACAAATTTAATATTATCTTCCTCGAAATCAATTGGCTGCATTTTAGTAATAGCAATATAAAGATTTTCTATAGATTTAAAATTATTGATATTCCCAGAGAAAATCCTATTTACTTTTATCAATGTTTCGTTACTTTCATATACATTTTGCATTTCTTTACTTTTAACAGGACACGCAAGCCATAAAATTCTATTAGAAGTAATTGGCAAATATGTGTCCGCTCCCAGCACCCCAAATCCATGAGGATTAAAAAAGGGAGTGACTTTCTGATAATGATTATAGACAACTACTGGATCATCGCTTATAAAAAAAGGCTTTTTCGAATCATTTATACCCCAAATCCATACTTTTTCGTAAAATAAACCAGCAAACTCTTCTGTGGCTTTAGCCACAAACATGTCAAAATCAAAATTTTTTCTTTTTGTATCAATGTCTTCGATATACTCCTTTAACTCATCACCAAAATTACAACTAGGAAATCTACGCTCAATTTCATCTCTAAATAAAACAGGTAAATTTTCCCAATTTATCCTTGAATTTTTTGTTCTCACAACTTGAGCTGCTAAAAACATCGATATATTTCTTTTGTCCTCATCTGTCATAACACTCAGATTATCAGAATCAATAATTTTTTTCAGTGCTGATTGTGCATTACATTCAATGTCAGATAATTTATGTTCTATTGTACCTGATATAGAAGAGTTATCAACTTTAACTTCAAAATCATAAAATCTGCTTTCACAGGCAATATTCTTTGAAGTTGTAGAAAATATTTTGTTATTTGCTTTATCATACACATAAAATTTACGCTTTTTACCAACACCAAAATTTCTCAGTAAAAATTGTGGTACATAATGTTGTACCTTAGCAACACCATTATAATCCATGTCAAACCACCTAATATATATAGTTATATATATTATAACAGAATTGTTAAAACATTCAGCCATTGCTCATAAATTTCTGTTGCAATATGTGCCATCATATTCGGTGGCACACTCATTCCGCAAACATACTGCACGTTCATGCCAGCAAAATCATAATCCTGTGGGAACGTTTGGCAATTTATAAAATCACTACTGCTAAATCGCTTGCCGTCACACATCCGGAACAACATTCCTGAAGATGATATCGTACTGCAAACTCTGTCATCCTGAACTATTGTGTCGTTAAAACTGGTATTCCGGCCGTTAAGTCTTTTGTTTATATCACCTAAACTATGATCAGACGGCTGTCGATGCTTTAATAGCATCCCTGTTCTGCTGGCAGGATTGACCTCTACGCCGTTTTTACTCCGCACCTCAGCAAAGTATACCTTTGGCCTACTAAAATTTAATACAAGCGGTTTATGGGCCTGATTAGTCGCAATAAAAAATACTCGTTCCCGTTTACTTGGAACATCCATGAACGCAGCATCCAATTGAAAAATTTGTACCCTGTATCCAAGATTTTTAAACCTGGCAATAATTTCATGAACATACCCTTTTGCAGTACCCTTGACTATGCCCATGACATTTTCAGCAATAACAATTTTAGGCTTCAGCTTTGCCACAGTTTCTAAAAATACAAAAAACAAGTCATCCAATCTCTGACGCTTCTGACCTTCCCTAAATACTTTTTCCTTATTCCATGCCCGTTCTCGCAACCCAGCCATAGAAAACGTGCTGCACGGCGGAGAACCATCCAAAATGTCTAAAGAAAAAAGTTCTTCAGGAAGCTCCTTCAGTTTATTGAAATTGCGCAGGTCCATACAGTAATTAAACTTTGGTTGGTGATTTTTCACATACATTGCATTGATTTTAGGATCTATTTCAACATTTCCAATAACATCAAAACCAGCTCTTTTATATCCCATAGTAGAGCCGCCACCGCAGGAAAAGCAGCTAAAAACTTTGATATGTTTTTTATCCTGGACTATGTTTGCCAGATCCCATTTATAAGAAAACTCTGCCATGATCAAAATTTAAACCCGCACCTGGGGCAAGTATGTTCAAATTTCTCATCATCAAATTTACCAATGTTGATTTCCTGCGTATTATTTTGCTGTACTGCCCGTTCGACACGACCCATAATTTTATCAATGTCATCCTGCGCCATGCCGAAAAGTTCTTCGTCAAAATCATCCAAGTCCTGAAGCATATCCGATAAAACACTGTTATCGAATTCCGCAAACTCGGCCACTTTATTATCAGCAACCATATCAGCCCATTCCTTGGCTTCGCTTTCATAGTCCTGGTAATCTACCGGCACAGTTTCCATTTCCAAATATTTCGCTGCCAGCATCCGACCATGGCCGACTGTAACGAATCCCGATCTATTGCTGACCACAATCGGCCGTCTGAATCCTTGTGATTTTATCAACTTGGCCAATATCTCAATTTGTTTCTCCGGATGCCTATTCGGGTTCTTAGGATTTTCAATAAGTTCATATGGATCCACGAGCTTATCATAAGAACACATAATTTTTATATCCGACATTTTTATCACCTCTTAAGAATATGGTAATAAAAAAAGAACCTGTGAGATTAACCAAAATCTCACAGGTTTCAAATATATATTATTTATATACTATTTCCAATAACCGCCATCCGTAGTAAGTAAAACTGTACATACCATTGCCATCTTCTATCAGCAACCCTTTTGAAATCAAACGTTCTACAACAGGTTTCATTTGAAATTTTTTCATTTCTGAATATTCTCTGTAGATATCCATAGAAACTGGTCGAAAACTCATATTGAGCCATTGTTCATTATGTCGGTCTTTTATTTCCATGAAAGTTTGTGCTTCTACCTGATTTAATTCAGAAACTATGTTTATTAACATTTCAGCATCCGATTCCGAAATTATACCTTCAGCTAACGCTGCCATTATAATATCTACTATCTTAATAATTTGCTCTCTTTTATGACATAAACTTGCTTTAATGAATCCATAGTTCAATAAAGCATCACCACTATCAGTCGCACCCTTGTCAAAAAAAATCGCTTTCTGCTTTTCTTCCAATTTTTCAACTCTTTCCTTGAGATTTTTAAACATTACTTCACGCTCCCGCGCTTCTCTATATTCCCAATAACTGATGAGTGACGCTAACAATGGCAATTCTTGAGCGCCACTCTTCAAAAGATCTACAATTTTACCTCCCGTTTCTCGGGGATTATAATTACTTGGAAATTCATTACCCGTTTCAATCGCTTTCATAAAATCACCTCTTGCAACTATTATACCTCAAAATAAAAAAAGGAGCATTTCTGCTCCTATAAATCAGTACCAAGTTTATGCCCCAGCTCCAAACATATGCAATTCAGACGCCGGTAAAACTGAGAGCGACTTAAACCCATCTCTCGCGCAATCTGATTGTCAGTCATACGCGGCCGTGGTGCCCAAAACTTTAACTGCAGCAACTTCTCGTCCTCTTCCGAAAGCTCTCTCCGTAGTGAATCAATTGCTCCGACAATTTCCTGTAGCATAGCAATCCTGGTCTCAATGTAAGCTGCTTTTTTACTACCGCAGTCAGCTCGATAAGCCGAATACTGCAGCATTTCCATTCGATTCCGGAGCCGCAGCAGCTCATTAACGGATTGCTGGTAGTCGCGCAGTTCCGCACATAAATATTTTCTTGTTTCTTTTCGCACGACTACCGTCCTCCGTTTATGCTTCCCGAAAATCAATATCCGGAAATTTATATAGTAGCATCTTTTTCTTCAACAAATATACCTGCGTCCGCATCCCTTTCGTGTCGACGTAATATATATGCCCGTCAGCTTCTGTAACCTTGAAATCAGCCCGATATATAATTGGCCTTATCTTTTTACCTTCGCGCTCATATCCAGGCTGTAAAACAAATTCTGGCTGTAGTTCGATACCAGTTACCGCCCCCGATCTCTTTAACCAAAGCAGATTGGTATAGTAGTCGGCTTCTTTTTGGCTGTCAAATAGTATGCCGTCCACTTCTGTTGTTTTGTTATGGTATTTGGATACGGGGGCAGTTTTTGGGACATCTAATTTCATTGCACTATCGGCGCGTACTCTCGACAACAGGTGTGCCGGCAGCTCATCCCACCGCATCTTCGTATTTACATAATATTTCTAGAATATTCCTATTGTTAAGAATGTCGATAGCTTCAGGAACTGTAACTCCAAATCGTTCAACCAATTCTCTGCCTTTGGCTTTAAAATCAGCTGCAATAACTGGTTGGTTTTTATCTACTATATATTTTTTTATAACATTTGCAGTAAGTTTTTCCACCATTATCTCTCCTCGGTCAAAATAAGCTTTCTTCCAGAACGTTTTTCTTTTTAGACTTCGCTACCGGTGATACTTTGCGGGCTCTGTTTGCTCCGTTACAGGTACTCCAATGCGGAACATAGCCAAGTCCTGATTCAGGATTATCTGTAATTGTAACCGCAAGGATCTCACCATTAGGCGTTACAATACGTTCTTTTCCGCCAAGAGTATATCCAACCTGGTCTTTATTGACCGGCATTTTTGCACCGCTTTGAGTACGAATAAAGAAAATTTGCTCACCGCACTCCCGGCAGACGATCATTCTAAAATTAGCAATCATTTTTCTTTACCGCCTACTGGTGCAAAAAGTTCATGCGTGCCATTTTTTAGTGCCAATTCTTCTTCGGATATTTCGTAGCCCAATTTTTCTAAAAACTCATATATCAAATCAAGTTGTTTATTACAACGATACTGCTCATTCCAGTCGTAATAGTTTTCGTATTCGCTGTCCAACATAAGCCATGTAACATTCAGTAAACTTTTTTCTGGTTCTGCAGCAATCTTATTTTTTATAAAAGCGGCCATTATGTCATCTTCCTTTGCCGCATCTTTGATGATGGGATTCTCACCAATAAAATCAGTATAGTCTTCGATGTCAGGTGAACAGGAATTGAACGACCAGATCATAGGAGCCATATTATACTCAATGATGGTGGTTAGTTTCTTTTTAGCAACCGCATTGGAAATTTCTTTTACAAAATTACCCCGAAGTTGGTACGCCCGTTTTGTTATGGCTTTTAGTGCCTTGTTGCGTCTAGCTCTTTCAGCTCTTTCAGTATTTAATCCTTCATCATTTTGAGAAACATCATTTTGCTTTGTATATAACACAACATCGCCATTTGCAACTTTATAAAAATACTCTACAGATTCGGCATCATCTCGCTTTTCTACAGTAAAATTTTTCTGCCTAAGTTCATATTCATAATAACCACGAATGTATTGCAAACCATCTGTATCATCAACTGGTTTTGCAAATTTTGCCAGTTCAGCAATTAGAACTTCTCTATTTTTATTTGCTTGTTCTTTATCAATGGCACTCTGCAATTTCCATTTAAAATTAGCTGTACCAATCGCTTCGAGCACACTGTTTTTCAGATCAACATCTTCTATTTTCTCCAACTCAATGTAATCGTTTAAGGTTGCCCCACGCTCAACTGATTGCCGAAACTTTTCTTTATCTAGATCCAAAAGTTTTACTCTACGCCGAACGGTAGTCGTTGAAAGCCCGGTCTTTTCTGAAATATCTCCTACACTCTCACCAAGATCCAGCATCATCTGAAACCCTTCAGCCTGCTCATACAAAGTTAAATCATTACGCTGCATATTTTCCAGAAGCATTGTCGCAATTTGTTCGCTATAGCTCATATCCGATATAACGCACGGCACTTCTTTCAAACCAGCAAGTTTAGCAGCAGCAAGGCGCCGATGACCAATAACAGCAATATAACCCATTTCTTCTTGTATTGTCGGATCCTCTGCTCCAACTCCAGTACTTGAAAACCAAGGCACAACCGTTAAATTCTGCAGAATACCAGTTTTCTTAATACTTTCTGCGAGCTCGGTGAGATCCCCAAGCTCTTTTCGAGGATTATTGTAATGCGGACGTATTCTTGATATTTCTATATTTTTTATCATAATCAATCTTCCTTTCGCTATCGTTATTTAATTATACTTTCCTTAATCACACTATTTTCTCTCCGCAACCGGGCAACTTTACCGCCAAGCTGGCTGTTTTTTCGGCGCAACTGTTTGATTTCCGTCAAAGCCTGCAGAAGTACCGGCTTTAATACCGGTATATATTTATCCTCCGGCTCATCTTTAATCATTGCCATCATGGCTTTTATATCCAAAGGTTTCACATTTAACCACTCCAAACTTATATTAAAAGGCCGCCCCTGCGGGCTAATCACCTCCGCAGGGCATACTTCCCAAATGTGATACATTGCTTGTATATAGCACGCCGAGACAGTAGCGAGCGGCCTGTTTAACTTATTTATTACCACAATCTAATAGAAACCGGCGTTCTTTCGCTATTTCATATAGCGTATTACCATTTCGGTCCATTATGTAAGGCATGAAAACTTCGTCCATGTTTGCAAGACCAAGCTGTATAAGTGCCATTTGCGCATCAACCCAATCTTTCAAACATTTCCATGCGGTACGTTCGGCCTGTTCTAGATCTGCTTTAATTCTTGGATTTTTCTTTTTTTGTTGTTTTAAAATTTCATATGCAGCCGAAACACGAACAGGCAGCGAAATAGGAACCTCACCAATGGCCGTATCAACTAAAAACTTAATGGCCGTAATCTTTCCGTCGGAAATATCTTTTTGAATCGACTTCGCTCCGTTCAAAATCAATAGACCTTCTATTTCGGCCGCTGTTTTTATCGGATTTTGTGTCGACGTATAGTTTTTTATTGGCATTCACTCACCTCTCTCTGTTTTTCTTTGCTCGCCAAATATCCACAAAATGATCTCGAGTGTCCTCGTTGTATTTTCGCCGACCCGCATTTATCTTTTCTGCTTCAGCTTTGAAGCTTTTATACTTCTTGCAGATATCCCAGCAGGCAGCGTGCCGATCAGCACACCCCTTGCATGGACTTAAAGGTATCGTCATGCCTTCCACTCCTTGTATCTATCTACGCAGCAGCACTCCACCATGTTCCCGTCAGGACCCTCAATAAAACCTTCTCCGTGACACGCAGGGCAATTCCGTCGGTACTTTGGCACAAAGGTTTTAAAATAGCCGCCAGCAAAAACATGTGGTGTTTTCATGAACTGCTCTTCAGTCTTGCTCTCGGCTACTATTCGTCCATACTTCACTGCCGCGGCAATCAAGTCAGCCTGATCGCCGCCATACTCAAGAAACTTTCGCAGCGCATCCTTCGCCATAGGTACACTGATCCCGCGTTTTCGTGGATATACCGTTTTAAACACATCCCAAAAACAATCTACTTCTTCGGCTACTGGCATAACGCTAACCCCCGCTTCTTGTTTTGGGATTAAATTATTATCAAAATCCAATCCGTCAACCGATCCATCGTCAGAGTTATCCACAGGGGTAGTATCTACTTCTAACGTAGTATTTACTTTACTATTCTTTACTTTACTTTCCTTTACTTTACTTTGTCGCATTTCTGTTGCAGAAATAGGCATTTCTGGCGCGGAAATATTTGTTTTCGTTGCAGAAACCATTTTCGAGATCGGTTTTTCAGGTTTCGGCACCCCTCTTTTTTTGAAAACGTCAGCAAGTCGATCAGTAAAATTCTGGCACCAGATAATTTTATCCACAGCCCAGAGGTCTTTATCAATAGCACCCAATCGCCCTAAGAAATTTAACATATCTGTCACCTTATCTTCGTCGATCATGACCTCTGTGCACAAATATATCCAGGTCGCTTCATCGCTGCAATCCATATACAAGCCATCTCGCTCGCCGAGCAATTCAAGCAAAATAAACCAAAAGGCATAGCCATCATTGCCGAAGCGTGAGCGTAATGCTTTTACAGTTTGCTTTTTTTGAGCGCCAACATCGTGGCTATAGTAATCGACGCCTATTTTTTTCGCCCGTGCCATGATGATCTATGCCTCCGTAATCAAAATTTTTTCGCTTCGATATTTTCGCCGCTGCGATCTTCTCCAAAAGGTAATGTTCCCTGCCGGTTCTTCATCGACAACCAGTCACCAGCTTCAATAAGGTTCGGCAATATCGATTCTGGCTTATCCCAACCATATTTAAGGTTACTTATAACCTCAGTAAAGCCTTGTACATCATAATTTCTTAAACTGCCATCAGGGCTGATTTTGCGCATTTCGTTATATAAATGCACTAAACAATGTTCGAAGCTCTGCTGGTATTTATCAATATTCCCCTCATAGATCCTGATGACATGAGTAAAATTACGCTTTGACATCTGGTTTATAATTTCTTGCCATTGCTGCGATAAAACTCCGATATCCATAAATACCGGTTTTTTACACGATGTTTTTTTACCTTCTTCGATTTTCACAAACAAAATAGCTGAAGGATTACAGCCCTGCAATTCTTTGAATTTCTCCCATAATGCCTTAGCCAACGGGGTATAAATATTATTTACAATTTTGTACTTCCCTCCGAATTCAGGTAAAACAACTACATCTTCAGGATGCTGATCTGAAAATTCTTTTTTTACACTGGAAAAATCACCTTTCAGTGGTTCGTCCTCGCAGATTTCTTCACTGGACAAAAATTCTTCCTGCTCCTGACGAGCAGATTCACGATTTTTATTAAATTGAGCAATACTTTGTACAGTAGTCATTGTTCCCACTCCTTACGCTTCACAAATTTTTACTGGTTTTCCAGTTACAGACTGGATCTCTTTTTTAAACCGTTCCTGATCTCCGTTAACGCTCGATACATGCATTAGATAAATAACCTTGACTCGAGACAAGTCCTGATCCCTCAAATACGATTTCAAATTATGCAGGCTAAAATGACTTGTCAATAACCGCTTGGCCTGCGATTGAGTAACCCTACCGCTCAAAAGATTTTTATCGAGAATATCGAGCGCATAATTGCACTCGACCATAATTTGAGTTAAATTTAAAAATTTATACGGCAAAAAGAAAGTGTCCGTCGCAAAAAGCAGCCTATCTTCGCCATCCTCAATAACAAATCCCAGCGGCTCCGCTGCATCATGTTGCGTTCTAAAAGGCTGAATTCGCCATTTGCCGATGTTTTTTATCGTATCAGGGCGAACTATCTCAGCATACTTTGCCGCAGCACCCAGGGCAGCTTTAGTACCTTCTGACATATACACAACAACTCCGTTATCAATCAGCTGCATAACACTTTTGGCGTGATCTCCATGTTCGTGAGAAACCAGCACACCATCCAATCGCCCCAACTGGTGTCCGGTTTTCTTTCTGATATCGCTAAGTTTTATCCCCGCTTCTATAAGCAGCTGACTGCTACCGCTAATTAAGCGGTAGCAGTTTCCATTTGAGCTGCTATTGAAAACTTCTACTTCAATCATCAGAACGAAGGTTGCCTTTTCTGCGCTACTTTCGGTTCTGGGGCTACAGCTGCAGATACTTTTTCAGACTCACTTTGTACTTTGATAGCCGGTGCCGGCATATCAACGGTAGTTACTGGAGTAGTGGCAATAAGGTTCTGTGTTTCAGCAGCCTTTTCATGTAACCCATAAGAACCGTTAGCCAACGGTTGAATATCGATCGTATCTTCAATTTCTTCAGCCGTATACAATCCCATTGAGATTTCAGGAGCTACCGTCCTAATAAGAAAGGCAGCTGCACGATATTGCATCATTAACTGCGGCATTGTTTTCCATTTGCTACCTGATTTTCCATACCAACCTTCATCATTGGCCATTTTGATCGTAACATCAACACTTCTTTGTTTTTCATTGGTGGCCAATTCTGTACAATAAGCACGGCAGCCCCATGAATCGGTATATTCTTCGCCAATAAATTCGTATTTAATACTTGAAAATCTGCCGCAAGTATTAAAACAAGCAATTAGAAATTTGCTACTCCAGGAAGGATTGCCATTAACGATATATAGATTCTGCATAACCATAAGCGGATCAGCATTCATTCTCTGCGCCATATTCAAGGCAATAAGAACATTCGCCGGTTTACTTTGAAATGCTTTAGGAACAATATCAGCGCCAGCAAGTAACTGCGCTACAGACTGCAATGCTATTAATCCGCGCACACTTTCTCCCAAAAAATCTATATCGATTTCATGTTTTAACAATTCATTTTTTTCAGCCATTTTCCAGACCTTCTTTCTTAACTTTTTGAAAAACATCAGCATACTTAACTACTACGATTTTATATTTTGGCCCTGTAGTAATGCTTGAATTCACCTTCACCACAGCCCGGTCTGCATTTCCACCCACGAAAATACCACTTAACACCGTCCCTGTTTCAGGCTCCACAAAATATACCGGCACTTCGGATTGCCAAACGATTTGAGCATTTGCAGGATCCGGACGGTTCACCGACGGAACATCAATGACCCAATCCTGAACAGCTCCCGTCGATTTATAACATTCTCTCTCCGTTTTCAGGATCAAGAGCATGGCGACCATTACGAATCCTATCAAAATACATGCTGCACATATCTCAACCGTCGTCATTCTCTCACCACCCTAATCTCTTTATCAGCGCCGCTTACGATTAGATTAATAACCTGCTCTGGACATTCCGGAAGCTGCACTACACTTTCGCGATTATCAACGAAAATCGGATTACTTACCTTCCTGGCCGAGCTGATCGCATTGATAACATCGATACCGGCAATAATTTTTTCCGCAGTTGACAAATTACGATACGGAACACCATTCATCATCAACTCACAGGTTTCCTTGATATCATCGGTCGATAAGGTTTTTGTGAAAAGCCTGAAGCTGACAAACTTAAACATTCCGTTTGTATGTGCAGTACCTAATTCCGCAGCAGTAGTGCTCCACAACTTAACCAACGATTTTTTACGCTGCAGATCATCGACAAGATGACGAGCTGTATCACGCTCTGCCGTCAATCTTGCAATCCGCTCACGAACTTCGGATTCGGTTTTGATCTTGGCCAAAGTTTCGTTTGCAGCAGACAATGCTTTCTGATAAGGCTCTAACTTGTCATCGATAATCCGGAGCTGTACCTTTACGTCAAGCTGGAGTTCTTCCAATTTTCGTTTATTCAAATCAACTCGATCACGAACATTCAAGAATCCTTCCATTGCTTCAAGCGGCCTGGCTTTGCTTACTGCAGCTGCCATTGCATCTAAAATTTCCCGTTTTAAAGCTGGAGCTTCAACCTCTAAGCCAGAATACTTATTGATCTCAATTAACAGCTTCCGGTTTTCTTCAACCAGTTTTCTTTTTTCCTCGCTCAATTTCTGCCCTTCTGCATCAATATCACCTAAACTTTGACTTTTACGCATGTTGAACTCTTCCAGCATTTTACCTGTCATTCCAGCGTCATATGGACGATGGCAACACGGACATTCTGTCTCGTCAAAGATTTCTTCATCGATTTCAGCCCATTGCTTCCGCAACCCTTCAAGAGTTGTATCAATATTTTTAATACGATCTTCACTGATACGATACTGCTGCCGCAGAGGTCGTACACGTTCGGCCGCATTTACGACGTCACTGTCCAGAATGGCCATTTTTTCTAAATACGGCTTTTTGACCTCAGCAATCAATTCCCGATGTTTGGCTTTAATTTCTTCCATCTTTGCTTCAAGAGCTGAATTTTGATCGGTAATATTTTTTACTGCAGTACCACTGACAATAGCTGCACGTTCTTCTAATAGTTCGTCAACAGGCTTCTGTGCCAATAAAATACGTTCCCTGGCCTGTTCTTCCAACACCTTAATATCATCAAGTCCGGTTAATGCTTTACTGGCTTCATCGATCCTAATCTTGGCTTCATTGATAGTTTTAATATGCATGTCCAGGTCCTTTTGGACGATGTTAGCAAAATCTGTAAGACCATGTTTCTCTACCGCCGTTCGGATCTCTTCAAGCTCTGGCTTTTCTGCAATAATATCGGCAGCCGTAACTTCACCGCCCAACGCCATGATTTCTTCCCGCTGCTCCTTCCAATGCAAACCTGGAAAATAGGCTGGATCACTAGTCAAGCGCAGCAAGTCTAAATTCACGTATTCCTGTACCCAAGTATCAAACTGCCCTGCCTTTTTTGGCGCACCATCAATAAAATACAAGGTTGTATTCCCGCGCAATTTCTTCGGCGCCGTTCCCGTCGATGTCGACCAATCCTCTCGCAATACTCGCGTCAAAGTATATTCCACGCCTAAAATATCAAGCACAGCTTCAACTGTTACATCAACGTCATGAACAGGTTGGCCCTTTTCGTCAAAAGGTCTGAAATCAACATCTTGGCGACCATAGCTATCCTTACCAGTCAGAAGCCAGAAAAAAGCGTCTTTAATCGATGTTTTGCCAGTACCATTGGCACCGAAAATATTAGTCACCGTTTCTGAAAAATCAATCATAAAATCACGATGACCCTTGAAATTGGTCAGTTTAAGCCTTTTGATTTTCATTTATGTCTACCCCCCCAAGAAAAAAGTTCATTACTTCCTCCCAGCGGTCCTTTTGCGCAGCTTCTGTGTCAAAATTCTCAAATACAGAAGTTGTGCGGCCATTTTCTATTACCGCATTAAAAATAATCGACCGACCATTAAGACCACGCCTAATGCCTGTAAAACAATCTTGACGAATGATTGCTATATTATCCGCACCATCCTTCATAGATCCATGAACTAATAAAAATCTTGCATTATTTCCAGAGACTGTCGCATCAGAGCCCGTGATTACTTTATGCTGTTCCTGTTCTTGATCCATAGAGTCATGAGCAGCAACAACTTCTCCTGAATTTTGTTGCACTACATCTTTACTTTCAGCAATGCAGTCAACACCAACTCCCAATGCAGTCGCTATACGCTGAATAGTTTTATCAGTTGGCTTGATTTCGCCATTTTCTATTTTTATCAATACAGGAAATTTTATAGCTGCAGCCTTTGCAAGATACCTGGTATCAATATCTTTTTGCAGCTTAACTTCTGCCAATCTTTTAATGTTTAAAATCATTGATATCCTCTCCTAACGTATGATAAATTCTGCTGTAATCTTCTTCATGAAGGCTCTCGAAATCACCATCTTTTCCAGCAGCCAGAACTAAAATATTTCCAACTAAAATATCTAATACCTTACCTGTTTTATAATCGCGCAAACACCTACAGGGCAATGACCCTTGCAGTTTGCCTTCCTCGTTAACGATTATTACCAATGGCCTTTGATATTCATCTCCAGGCGGAATCGTAATAGTTTCAATATATCCACCAACCAGTCGCTGGATATCTTTCAGTTCATTCTTGAAACGTATCCTGACAGGTTTGCACATCGGTCGGTACCAAACTCCCATTATTTGTTTTTCTGCCATAGCACTTGCCCCCTTTGCCTATATTCGATCATCGGTAACATCAAATGCTCTCCACTACCTACCGGCATCCCTTTTGATATGCCACTATCCTGGTTTTCTTCTTGCAGGATCTGAATATACTCACGCAGATCCATTTCTTCCGGAGCAAATTTTTTTGCAATATCCCACAACGTATCATTACGTTGTACGGTATACGGAACATAGGTTGTGATCACCGGTACCGAGCTGAAGAAAAACCACAGCAAGCAAAGCTCAATGATGAAAGCTGCAGTAATACATGCTATAATAGGGGCGTAAGAGGGTTCGCATACTTTTCTTACGTTTTGCCCTGGTTGACTGTTCCCGCAGCAGCCAGGGCTTTTTCCATTTTTAGCAGCACTCATCATTCTCTACCACCTTTAACCATTTGTGTCGCTTGGCCGCTTTAATTAAATTCTTTTCTGCTTCTTCTCTCGTTAGAACCCATTTAGCCTCAACGCCCCGCCAGCGATAATACGCTAAATCTTTATCAGCATTTTTAAAGTAAAAAATGTTCCATTCTTCAAAGCTACTTCCTTGTGAAACAAAATACGTTCTTTCGCGATCTGTATATCTCATATTTTCATACCCCCAAAAGCATTTCTCATAATTAACTCCATCAAATGTCTGCGCTGAACGGTTGGATCCAAGACACACTTTGTATCCATGCTGTACCAAATTTGTTGCAGTTGACTTAATTTCAAATTTTTAGCAGGCTTCCTGCGATGAATACGATTAGCACCTTTGTTTTTCAAAATAATCACCTCGTTTTATAGTTTCTAAGCATCTTGGATCCGTAACAGCTCCTGTCGTCTCTGCAGACAATCACTGTTTTCTTCTGACTTTCGTCCCATATTTTGACGAAATTTTTCCCTGTCAGATCTCGGCCGCAAATCAAGCACTTTCGTTTTTTGCTCACTATTATCAACCCCCAAAAGATCATCGTATAAATGCAACTCAAAAGCATATCGAACCGCAATCCTGGCAAATGCCCGCAGAGCACGCTCCGTCCGTAAAGCTTCAGGATTTAATACTTCTACCGTTCTTTGGACTGCCATCGATATCACTCCCTTCCGGCGCCGGAATTTTGGCTTCTTCTTGGGCGGCAAGAAGGATATCATCAAATATTTTTTTTGCACTACGTAAATTTAGCCCGGTGATTGCTGAACGTGCGAGATTGATGCGTTCATGCATATTCAATTCTTTGGGTTTAGTTAGAACCGGTTGAGATTCTGTTTCACATTTGAACGGCTCTATTCCCCTTGATACCAGCTCCACGCCAAGAAGTTTGTATTTGTTTAGACCTTCTGCTTCGAAAGATATAACATCATTCTGACGAATATCGAGAGCCTTGATTTCATCCAGAGAAAGATAATGGCATAATTTAAATGGATGCCCATCATTATCGGCAGGTGGATAGAATATCATCAACGCACCATGATCTTCTGGAATAATAATTCCTACTTTTCTTTTGATAATTTTTGACATAATTGAGTCCTCGCTTTCTGTTTTGTAGTCAATTTCATCATGTGCTATAATGTTGTACGTAATAAAAGGAGCAATGATGTTATGAAAACCAAACTATTTATACACAAAACTAGAATTTTTTTAGACTTTGAAGTTCCTAAACTCTGCCCCTATTGTAATAAAAGTGGTATACCAACAGCAGTAGGCGATTATCTGGCTAATGATGGATTTGTTGATAAATACAACTTTTTATTCCAATGTTCAAACTGCAATAATATATTCTTTGCCAAATATATAGATCCAAATTGGGAGCCTCAAATATATCCTCCGCCAGTACCACCACTAGACTTACCGCCTGAAATGGAAACTATTGCGCCAGAATTTCATGAAATTTACCAGCAAGCCTATAAAGCTGAAAAAGAAAATCTAGACAAAATAAGTGGTATGGGCTATAGAAAATCAATTGAATTTCTCATTAAACCTTATGTTTTATCTTTTTCTGATGCTTCAGATAAAGATAAAATATTAAGTGAACCACTTTCTGCAACAATAGGTAAAATAAAAGACGATAATATACGTGCTCTTGCTTTGGCATCAACATGGCTAGGAAATGATCAAACTCATTACGTGCCAAAACATCCAGAATACGATATAGCTGAACTAAAAAATTACATAAAATATTTATGCCATTCAATAGTTACTGATTATTACTCAGCCAAAGCGCGTGAGCTTCTGTCTCGGAAATAATATCTGGACAAAACTCACCAATCATCCTGCCGTCTAATGTGTAGTACACAAATATGCGACGAGCAGGATTTTTTTCTGTACCATCTCCTATAACGCCAATTATTTTTATAACTTTTTCCATTTGGGCTGTTTTGATTTCCATTCACTACACTTCGCTTTCCGTTTTGTTTACATTATGTGTACTTATTTTGCAAAAAAAATTGCCTCGACAGTAGTACCGTAATACTTAGCTAATGAAACCTTTATTTCATCTCTTGGTATCCTTTCGCCAATTTCATACATAGCCAAAGCAGAAGCGCTTATTCCATTCGCTCTCGCGACCTCTTCCCTACTTTTTTCTCCTCTTAGTTTGAGCAAACGCTTAGCAATTACATCTCTCGGAATCATAATTATCACCTCCGTTCTTTATTCACATTTCGTGTACGTGTTAAATATAACATTTCACTTTTTATTTGTCAACACGTTACGTGAAATTAATTCTTGACCAATTACACATAACGTGATAATATTTTAACGAGAGGTGAGAATATGGCCTTTAAGGATGTATTAAAAGAACTAAGAATAAACAGGGGATTAACTCAAGATGATTTATCAAAGGGGACCGGTCTAGCCAAAAGTACTATAAGTATGTATGAAAATGGTAATAGAGAACCCAATTTTGAAACACTGGAACTTTTTGCTGATTTTTTTAATGTTGATATGAATACATTATTTGAGCATAATTCTCAAAATATTTCATATTACTTAAACCCAGAAACTGCAAAATTAGCTCAAGCAATACATGATGACCCTGATTTACGTATTTTACTAGACGCGTCTCGTGATCTTGAACCAGAAGATATCAAATTTGTCGTTGATCTTGTAAAAAAACTCAAACTAAAGGAACGTGGAGACCATGCTGACTGAGAAAGTTGTATTGTATCCGCTGCCTTGCAAAATCAAAGGATTTGTCTGTGCCGATGAGGAAGGCGGCGAAGTTTTTATTTTAAACTCTCGACTAACAAATGAAAGCAATCTTTCTACAATGCTTCATGAAATAAAACATAGCCAACATGGTGATGTTTATCGCCAATGCTGTGTAAATACACTGGAAGTCCAACGCCACCAAAGGGGATGAAGTCATGGGAATACAAATTTCGCAAGATACTCTTCATAAATTTGAAACAAGCTTAGAATCTATCCGACCATTAAATGCAAAAGATTTAATACGCCGTGAAGAATTGGGAAGCGAATTGAATTTTGCTGTTGCAGAAAATGACTTTGAATTAGCAATTAATCTTTTCAAGGGACTCTCAGCAATAGATATTACAAGAGTACCCGAAGAAAAAATTAAAGATATTATAAATGCAATGAGCTCTTTTTTAGCGCAAATAAATTCTATTCGTACTTTCAAAGCTAGTGAGGGCGTTGATCGCCGCATTGAATTAATTGATTCTTTCTCTAGGAATTACACCAGTTGGTTCAATATAATATCGCCAATAGTTGCCTATTGTACTAAAGCCGGAACAGATTATGATGCCCTACAAAGAAAAGCTCGTGAAGCTTTAGAGACATTCACCAATCTGCAATCAACGGCTGCCGAAGAAATAAAATTAAATCAACAAAAGATAGAAGAAACCCTAGCAGCAGTAAGAAAAGCAGCTGCAGAGGTAGGTGTAACTCAGCATACTACAAACTTTTCAGATGCTGCTACGAATTTCTCTAAAGAAAAAAAACTATGGATGAAAGTAATATGTACAACGTTAGTTATTATCATCGTATACTCTTTTGCAGCTTTTTGGTGGTGCCCTATAAAACTTAACGAACCTTATTTTTATCACTTCTTACAATCTGCACTACCACGTTTCACTGGTCTTATTGCCCTATTTTATTTTCTAGTCATTGCTAGTCGTAATTATCGTGCTCAAGCCCATAATTACATTGTTAATAAAAACAAACAAAATGCCTTGAGTACTTTTGAAACATTTGTAAAAGCTTCCGATAATGATGAAATTAAGAATGCTGTATTATTACAAACTACTAAAGCCATTTTCTCCAATTCTCCAAGCGGTTATCTAAAAAATGAGTCAGATGACGACTCGCCCACCCAAATAATAGAAATTGTAAAAGATGTTTCTAAGTTAGCGAAACCTTAATTAACTAATGGAGATGAAACTATGAAAAAAGTAATAACTTTTTTTATTACAATACTTTTTATCAGTTTAGCCGCTACATGCAGCGCAAGAATCGTTGTTGAATGTGATAATTTGTCCGATACGGTTACATACCGAAGTTATAAAATAATAGGCTCTTATGGAATATTTGAATATTCATTTATAAAAAATATTAGTGAATATTCAAATGGAGAGTATTATCTTCGATTAATGCTCCATTATTTAAATCATAGTTCAATGGGATCCAGATATCTTACGGATAAAACATGTGACGTTATCGTTGATGGTGTAACATATAAAATTTCAAAGGTTATAAATAGTTACTATCCGCGCCCATTTCAAATGAAGGCCGGCTTCCCGATGGCCTTTTACAAATTTACACCTGAATGTATTGCAGCCATGAAAACAGGAAATACTATCGAATTCATAATTAATGTTCCTGGAAAAGAAAGTATTTCAATTATCCCTAATCAAAGTAATCGCAATGAATTTCAACGGATTTATACACTAAATTTTGCCGATTATTTGAGCGAGGAAAATATTAACGAAGGACTTTAAAATAAAAAATGACCGCCCAGTGCGCCAACACCGAACGGTCGTGTAATTTGCCCCTTTTGTTTGGAAAGGTTTTATAGGCCAACTACGTTATTATTATACCATAACGCAGTTGACCTTGCTATCCCCTACCTATTTTCAAGGGATACAAGGTCAAATTTTTTGCTCTTTTTTACTATTTCTGTCAAATAAATTAACAAAAAATAAGGAGACTTACCATGGAAAGAGCTGTAATTTATGCACGTTATTCAAGCGATCATCAACGCGAGGAAAGTATCGATGCCCAGGTACGGGCCTGTCGTGAATATTGCCAACGTAAAGGATACCTGGTCACAAAAATCTATGCCGATGAAGCCAAGAGCGGTAAAAGTATTGCCAAAAGAGAGCAGTATAAAAAAATGCTTTCTGATTCTCAAAAGAAGCTTTTTGATGTTGTCGTTTTTCACAAAATAGATCGTAATTCCCGTAACGAGCTTGATTATTATTTAACGAAAAATCAACTCATATCTTCCGGGATCAAATACGAATACGCTGCACAAAACATTGACACATCACCAGCTGGCCAAATGGTTGAGGGTATACTTGTTGCTGTAGCAGCAAATTATTCCCGCAATCTCGCCGAAGAAACAAAAAAAGGGCTTAAAGAGAATGCTCTAAAAGCCTTATTCAATGGCGGACGGCCTCCTTTAGGCTTTGAAATCAACCAAGAGAATAAATATGTAATTAATGATTATGAAGCTGGTGCTATCAGGATCATTTTTGATTTATACCTCAAAGGCAAAGGTTATCATTATATCATAAGTCAACTTAATTCATTGGGATACAAGACCCGTGAAGGGCGTAAATTCGGTAAAAATAGCCTTTATGATATCTTACGCAACCCCAAATACTGTGGAACATACACTTTCAATAAAGTAAATAAAGACCCTTCTGGAAAAAGAAACAGCCACAAAATTAGTGAAAATACTATTATTGTCGAGGATGCTATCCCTGCTATAATTAGCAAAGAAGAATTTAGAAAGGTGCAGGAAAAAATGAGTAGAAATAAACACCGTACAGCCGCCTACCGCTCCAAAGAAACTTATCTTTTAACCGGCAAAGCGTTCTGTGGAATTTGCGGAGCTGCTATGACAGGCCACCGAGCAAGCGCGCGCGGCAAAAAATATGTTTATTATACATGCGCAGCACGCGATCGTCTAGGGATAAGCGCTTGTGAAAATAAAGTAGTTCCTCGCGATGAATTAGAACAAGTCGTTTTAGATACCCTAAAAGAAGAACTACTATCAAACAATTTTCAAAAAAACTTAAATCACTACATCCTCGAAGAATTCCATACACTAGCGTCCGAAGTAAGCAATGAAGCAGATTCTCTAGCAGAACAAAAAGCTATAGCCGAACGTAAACTCAATAATCTTTACTCTATAATTGAACAAGGCACTGCAGATGAATATGATCTTCAACGGTTAGCCGATGTAAAAAGGGAACTAACATCAATAAAAGAAAAATTATCAAAGTGTGCAGCGGCCCATTCTCTATCCGACATAAATCCCAGAGCCATTGAAAGAACTATTAAACTCTGCAGGAATATGTTATTAAAGAATGCCAGTGCGGAAACACTAACCTTGATCTTTGATGACATGGTAGAAAAAATAGTAATTGGAGCAAAAAAAATAACACTCCAGTTTAAGCTAGAGTGTTTCGATACGTATGGTGCCGAAGGCCGGACTCGAACCGGCACGTGGGGTAACCACGCTTGATTTTGAGTCAAGTGCGTCTGCCAATTCCGCCACTTCGGCGACTCAATGTTCCGTAACGGAACAATAACAATAATACCGTATCTATATATAATTGTCAAGCATTTATTCAAACTTTTTTAGTAAACAACCAGCTGCATTTTGCCGCTTCTTAAAATCGATTTTTAAATGCTTTAAAACATTAACTTCAGCAAGCCACAAGCTGATTCTATTCGGCAGTGTCGGGGAAAATACGTTTATGCAGCTTATATGCAAGTACAAGCCCTAAAATGCCTGTGATCATCTGCGGCCAGCCCATAATAAACAAAATGAATAACGCCAGCTTTTCAGGTACTGCAACCAGCCACAAAACGAACAAACTGCTGCAATATAAAATAAATGTTTTAAAAAGAGGCGCGGCGATGATGATCCCCTTTCCCCAGAAGCGGGCACACAGATATACCATCACCAAGTTGCCTACAGCCACTACCGGTATCAAAAACGGAAGCGGCAGCTGCCCTTGAAAATACGCCATTACCGGCAACAGCACCGCGATCATTACAGACGGCCATAAACCAACGGTACGGGCCGCCAGCACCAAAACCATATTCACCAATGTACCGACGACAAAAACAGTCCACATAGGCGGCATAGGGATCACTAAACGCAATGCCTGCAGGACCAGACCTACGGCCAGCAGCATCGCCCCTCTTACCCAGTTATTATTTTTCATTCTATTCTCCTATTTTGCCGGACATTCACGTTCTACAAAAGCTTTAAACGCAGCCTGCAGCTGCGGCACGACCTTACCTACACCGCTGCCGATGAATTTGCGGTCTATTTTAGTAACCGGCATAATCTCGCAGCGAGGGCCGCATAAAAATGCTTCTTCTGCTTTCAGGACAAACTCCATATCAAAAGCTTTTTCGATAACCTGCATATCAATATCAGGTGCCAGACGTTCCTTGATCAGCCTGCGGGTAATATTTTTATGAACCAGGTTATTATCAGGATGTGTCCAAATCATTTCATCTTTGATCACCATAAAGCTGCTTTCAGTGCTTTCAGTGATCTTACCGTTCTCACGAATAAAAAGAGTGTCAAAAGCGTTGCTTTCACGTGCTTTTTGACGTGCCAGAACTTCAGGCAGCCTGTTTAAGGTATTAACGTTACAGAACTGCCAGCGATTATCCTCAGTCGTGATAATATTGACGCCGCTCTCACGTTTTGCCGCCAATACTTCCCGATCAGTTTCCACGATCGTCATTGTCAGCTGCGGCACCGACATTTCCGGAAACGCCAGCCCATAATCGGCAGTCCCGCGAGTAATTTGAGTATAGATCTCTCCATTTTCAATACCACTTTCAGCTATCAGCGCTTCATGGAATTCAATCAATTCTTCAATCGTGTAAACGGCAGGTATTTTCACCTTAATAACAGATTCGAATAAATTATCCATATGAGGTAATAAAGCAAAACAACGGCCATTATAAACAGGCACTATCTCAAATACACCGTCGCCAAACTGGTGCCCCCTGTCGTGTACCGAAACTGCCGCCTCTTCTGCCGGCATGATTTCACCATCTACAAGAACTAGATTTTTGTACATAATTAAAACCTCCATATGCAAATTTTGTATTAAAATTCACTTTTTTGTCACCGGAAATATTGTATAATATAGAAAGAGCTGTGTAATATAACAGCTTTAATATTATACAACATTTTGTTAAATTTGTCCGCAAAGCTTTGAATAAAATGGTATCCGTATAATAAATTTATGAAAGAAGGTGACTGCCTATGGCTCATTTACCGCCGATAGTCGCTGATTTAGCGATGATCCTCTTAGTTGCAGGTATTACGACGATCCTGTTCAAAAAACTCAATCAACCTTTAGTACTTGGTTATATTATTGCCGGTTTTATTACCGGACCGCATTTCAACTTTTTCCCCACTGTATCAGACACCGCTAATATCAACGCCTGGTCTGAAATAGGCGTTATTTTTCTTTTATTTGCACTGGGTCTCGAATTCAGCTTTTATAAGCTGAAAAGCGTAGGCAGCACAGCTTTTATAGCTACCTTCGTTGAAATAGGCGGGATGCTGATCGTTGGCTATTTCACAGGCCATATGCTGGGCTGGGATCATATGGACAGCCTGTTCTTAGGCGGTATGCTGGCCATGTCGTCAACTACCATCATCATCAAAGCCTTTGAAGACCTCAAGCTCAAAGGTCAGCGCTTTACAGAAATGGTTTTTGGTATTCTGATAGTTGAGGACATCGTCGGCATCATTATGATGGTATTGCTTTCAACTTTAGCCGCTGCCAGCGCCGACATTTCGACGCTCGAGCTGATCGAAAGCGTCATGCGCCTGCTGTTCTTCCTGGTCTTATGGTTCGTTCTTGGTATGTATCTGGTCCCGTCCTTCTTTAAACGGGCTGAGCGCCTGATGAACGATGAAACTCTGCTGGTTGCTTCTATCGGCCTTTGCCTTGGTATGGTAGTACTTGCTACCCACATGGGCTTCTCGGCAGCCTTAGGCGCTTTTATTATGGGTTCTCTTATCGCCGAAGCACCAAGTGCCGAAAAAATAGAACATCTCGTCAAACCGGTCAAAGATCTGTTTGGAGCTGTCTTCTTTGTATCAGTAGGTATGCTTGTTGACCCTGCTTTACTGCTGGAATACGCGGTACCTATCATTGTACTCGTTATTGTTACCTTAGTCGGCAAGCTGCTGCTTTCCGGCGCCGGTGTACTGCTTTCAGGCCAAAACCTCAATACTTCTATGCACTGCGGTTTCAGCCTTGCTCAGATCGGTGAATTTTCCTTTATCATCGCATCTCTGGGCATGAGCCTCGGAGTTATCAGCGACTTTTTATATCCAATAATTGTTGCTGTTTCTGTAATGACAACCTTTACTACCCCGTTTTTCGTTATGGCAGCAGAACCTGCTTATCAGTTCACTAAAAAACTATTGCCGCAAAAAACTCTGGAATGGCTTGACCGCTATACGGAAGAAAATCCTGATAACGACGGTAAAGACAGTGACTGGCGCGATTTTCTGCGTGAGTATTTTATCCGCATTTTGATTTTTACGACTATGCTCTCAGCTGTCGCTTTAGGCTCTTATTATTATCTGCAGCCTTACCTGTCAGGAAAAATGTCAGCGCCCTACAGCAATCTGCTGACAGCGCTGCTGACTCTGGTCGTTATGGCGCCGTTCCTGCGGGCAGTTCTTGTCAATAAAACCAACCATCCTGAGCTTTTCTCAACTTTATGGTTTAAGAAACGTTCTAATCACATCCCTTTAACACTGCTGTTATTTTTAAAAATCCTGATCGCAGCAGCATTCCTCTACTTTGTTTTTGCCAAACTACTTGGTCTGCAGTCACTGCTGGCCGCGCTGGCAACAGCAGGCGCTGCTTATTTCATCTCCTCATCCGACTGGCTGATGGGCGAATATCTGCGTATGGAATCACGTTTTCTTGTCAATCTGAACGAGCGCCATATGCTCAAACATCGTGAAGCCCTTGCTGAAGCTGGCGAAGAACATCTTTACGGCTGGTTCGATGAAGAATTACAGCTTGCACGCTATAAAATCTGCGAAGACTCACCTATGATAGGTCAAACGCTGACCCAGCTTGCATTCCGTGAGCTTTATGGCTGCAACATCCTGCAGGTTTCAACTCCTGAAGAAGTCATCGATATGCCCGGCGGTCATCACATTCTGCAAAAGGATTCTACTTTGTTGATGATCGGTACTGATTCTCAATTCAAACTGTTCGACACCGCCATCAATACTCAGCGTCTGTGTATGACTCTGGTGGAAGAACCTATCACGATGCGCGAATTTATGCTGCGTGAAGACAACGATAAAGAAAACGTTTCGGTATTCTTATCGTGCGCTATCACTATCGACAAGCACTCGCCTATCCTTGGTAAATCGCTCAAGGACACCAATATCCGTGATGACTGGCACTGCCTTGTCATCGGCCTGGAACGCGGCAGTTACACTATGACCAATCCTAATGTTTCGCTTGTTTTTGAAAAAGGCGACCTGCTTTGGGTCTTAGGCAAGCAAAAAATGATCAATCAATTAGTACGTGAAGAAATCCTTTAAAAACAAACAAAAAAACCTTCGGCTGTGCCGAAGGTTTTTTATTTATTTCCCCTGTAAATTTATAACAACTATTTCCGGTTTCAGCTCCGTCCGCACCGGCGGGCCCCAAAATCCGTAGCCATTGCTGACAACAGCAGTCAGGTCACCAAACCGGGCCAAACCATAATCCAGCTTATACATCCGCTGCGTAACCAGCCTGTTCGGGAACATCTGCCCTGTATGGGTATGTCCAGCCAGATACATATCATAACCGGCCTCAGCGGCAGCATCCATCCGCCGCGGCTGATGATCGATCAGGATACTATAATACTTATCGTTATCGACGCTCAGAGCCTGCAACGGAACAATACTTGTTGAAACACGATAATCATGCAAACCGGTAATTTTCAATTTATCATCAACCACTGTACTCTCATCAGTCAGTATACTGATATTATTGCCTGCCAGCAAAGCTCTCAGCTCGTCAGGCCGATCAAGATAATCATGGTTTCCATAAGCTCCATATACCCCTAATGGTGCCTGAAGCTCCTTTAACGGGGCCAGTGAATCCTCCTCGATGATATATTGCAGCCGCTCATCCATAATGTCACCGGCAATCAGTACTAAATCGGGCTGCTGCGCATTAACCAGCTCTACTAAGCCCTTACTGTAATCATAGCCAAGCTCGCGTCCCAAATGGATATCGCTGACAAGCACTATTTTATACTGCTTATCAGACGACAGCTTATCGGCAACAACGGTTTCCATACGTACAACAGGGCTAAACGCACGCCAGCTGCCCCAGGCAACAAAAATTGCCAGAACTATTGCGCCCGCAGCGGCAAACTGCATAAACGGCAGCTTGAATGAAAAAATACGCAAAACTGCATATACGATACCATGCACAACCATCAACAGCAGCGAATAGTACAAAAACGCGATCCAATAACCGCTCAGCCAGGCCGAAAGCTTTAACAGCGGCAATGGCAAACTTTCAGGCAAAACACGGCTGCCAACAGTATTAAGCATCAGCAGCACATATAAAGCGATAAACGGCGCCGACCTCATAAAAGAAAATGCATGACTGTAATAAACCCACGCCAAAGAACTCAAAACAAAATCGATCAAGGAAATAAACAGAATCACACTCAAAAGAACAGTCTCCTCCCGAAGCTCAGTTTTTATACTAAATATTATTCATAGCCTGGAAAACTTCTTGCCTTTATTATACAGGTTAAAGTCCGCTCCAAGTCAAGTGGTAAAGCTGCTATTTTAGTCCCTGAATGGATAAATTTACAAAAAGTTTGAACTTTCCTGCGAAGAATGCCGGCTTTTTATTTTTACAGCACAACTATTTGCTTTCTCCCAGGCAAACATACTCATATGATCTATATACCCTGGGGATAATCATTGCCAAACATAAAATAAGAAATACGATGCCGCCCCACATGATATACTGCATTCCCATATGTGCAATCACCATCCCGCAGACTGCCGACCCTAAAGCAGTCCCCAAATTAGCGGCAGTCAAAAAAAGACCGTTGGCAAAATCAGGTGCCTCCGGGGCCGCAGTAGTAATCCAATACTGGTTGATATTCGCATTCATACCTCCCAAAACTCCCCAAAGCAGCGTGATCAAAGCCATAGCCGGCGCCGAGGTACCGCTCCAGAAGAATGCAGCATAGACAATCCCCAATGTGACCGGAAATATTATGACCAGCTTATCGGCAGACGCGCCTGCACTAAGCATACGGCCGGCAATAAAATTACCGACGATATTCATCAAACCATAAACAAGTAAAATCAGGCTTACCGTATTCCACGAAAAAGCAGTGATATTGGTCAGATAGCCTGAAAAATATCCAAAAACTCCAAAGACAGCTCCATTCATAAACACAACGGCTGCAATAGAAAACCATAATACCGGCTTCTTTAAAACACGCAGCTGCTGCCCATACGAAAGCCTTGCTGCCACAGGCAGCGATGGTATATACAACCAGGTCGCAATCAACGCCGCTGTATTGACTACGGTAAAACCCGCCATAGCAGCCGTTAACGAAAAACTGCCGGCAATAAAGCTGCTGACCGGTACTCCCAGTACCATCCCGGCCGATACCCCCACAATGACCTTAGCAACAGCCCGGGGAGCTGCTTCCGGGCTGACTGAAGCAGCCGCAACAGAAAAAGCAAGCGAACAATAAACCGGATGGAAAATCGCCGGCACAACTCTTGCCAGCAGCATAACTGCGAAATTATCAGTAAAGACAGAAATAAGATTGCCCAAAACAAATATGCTCAATACCAGAAGCATCACCCGCTTCCTGTCGATGCCCGCAAAAAGCAGCGGCATCACCGGCCCGGCTGCAGCCACTGCCAAAGCAAACAAACTGACCAGCAAACCGGCCTGTGCGATACTGATACTAAATTTTTCTGCCAGAAGCGGCAAAATACCCAGCACACCCATTTCTGTATTGATGATACCAAAAACACCTATCGTCAAAATAAAGATCAGCAAATTATTTTTTTCTTTCATAACCTCTCCTGTTAACAAAAATGTGGACCCCCAGCATCCCGAGAATCCACAAAAACAAAACTTTCAGCAAATCAGATCTGCAGCTTTTGCAGCAGTAAATTATTTTAAATTAGCCTTGAAGAAGCTTTCGAGCTTATCAAACGGAATAAGCTCTACCCTGTCATAAAGATCTACGTGGCCTGCACCGGCAACATAATACAGTTCTTTCGGTTCAGCCGCACGTTTATATGCATCTTCGCTAAACTCTTTGGAATGTGCCTGATCACCGGTAATAAAGAGCAGCGGACGCGGAGAAATTGTTTCAATATCATTGAAGGGATAAAAATTCATAAATTTAGTATTACTGGAAAGCGTCGGATGTGTCGTTAAAAGCGGCGAAGAACCTGCAGGAGTAAATTCTCCTCTTGGCGTACGGTAAAAATCATAGAATTCGCGTTCAATAGGATTGGACTTTTCCGTGATCTCATGTACGGTCCCGCTTGTGTATTTAGTTGCGCCACCCTGGAATTCCACATAACGCTGCTCCGCCGCATCAGCAATGATCTGTTTTCTTTGTGCAAGCGTCAGAGAATGATTAAGTCCATTGCGGTTAGCTGCACCCATATCATACATACTAATAGTTGCAACGGCTTTCAGGCGGGGATCGATTTTAGCGGCGCTGATAGCAAAACTGCCGCTGCCGCAGATCCCGATCGCGCCAATCTTTTCTCGATCAGCAAAAGGCCCTGTACCCAGGTAATCTACCGCCGCGCTGAAGGTTTCAGCATAAAGCTCAGGCGCAACGGCATTGCGTGGCTGGCCGTCACTGCCGCCCCAAAACGCCAGATCGACAGACATAGTTACAAAACCGCGTTCTGCCATCTTAACAGCGTAAAGATCAGCGCTTTGCTCTTTTACTGCCCCCATTGGATGCCCTACTATGATAGCAGCATGTTTTTTACTTTTGTCCATATCTTTCGGCAGATACAAATTACCGGCAATATTCATCTTGTACTGATTTTTAAAAGTGACTTTCTGGACCTCCACCTTATCACTCCTGTAAAAATTATCAGCATCAGCAGGCCTGTCAGCAGCAAACACAGCGCTTGTACCAGCCGTCGATAAAATCACCCCTAAAGCGATACTCTTAAACATTTTCAAATAACGGTCAGCCAAAACTTTCTTTTTCATACTTCTCAACTCCTTAAAATCATTGATCCATTTACAATAAGTTTCAAAACAGAGCCTTTCAGCTTCAATGATAATTCTGCTTACCCGGCTCCTTTGTCTTAATTATAAAAACAGAATCCAAGAATATCAAATACATATATTAAATACTTTACCATACTTGAAAAGTATATCAAAAACTATTATAATACTTATATCGGAGGTGAAATTTTATGGATATCAGAACCCTGCAGTATTTCCTTGCCGTAGCCCGCGAAGAAAGTATCAGCGGTGCAGCAGAATTTTTACATATGACACAGCCACCGCTTTCAAGGCAGCTCAAAGAACTGGAAGCAGAGCTTGGCAAACAGCTTTTTATCCGCGGGAACCGCAAAATAACGCTGACGGAAGATGGTATGATCCTGCGCAAAAGAGCAGAAGAAATCGTTGCTCTAATGGAAAAAACCAAAGCTGAAATCAACGCCTCTGCTGAAAACATTACAGGTGATATTTATATTGGCTGTGCAGAAACTGAAGGTATGCGGATGCTGGCTAAAATAATCAGTAAAATACGCCAAGAATATGACCATATACATTTTCATATCTTCAGCGGCCAAGCCGAAGACGTTTCCGAACGTCTGGACAGCGGACTGCTTGATTTTGGCTTGTTTATCGAGCCGGCTGACCTTAAGAAATACGATTTTATAAAATTACCGATCACTGATATCTGGGGTTTATGGATGACCAAAGCCAGCCCTTTAGCTGAAAATAAAACTATCAAACCTCATGATTTGCTGGGCCTGCCGCTAATTATTTCCAACCAGGCCATGGTCAAAAATGAGATAGCCGGCTGGATGGGAGGAAATTACGACAATCTGAATATCGTCGCTACCTATAATCTTTTATATAACGCTTCCCTTATGGTAGAAGAAGGGGTCGGCTATGCATTAAGCATCGACAGAATCATCAAATCATATGACGACAGCCCGCTTTGCTTTCGCCCATTAGAACCAACACTTGAAGTCGGGCTTGATATTGTCTGGAAAAAATATCAAACCTTTTCCAAAGCCTCTGAAAAATTTTTAGAATACCTGAAAAAAGAATATATTTAAATATGGATATAACAAAACAGAGAGCGCCTGGAAAGCACTCTCTGTTTTTTACTGTCAGGAAATGATATTTTATTTTACTAAACCCAAGCGTTTCAGCCAGGCGCTGACATCGCTCTGGGCATTTTGCGCGTTGCCGCCGCTGACTACCAATGCATCCAGCACTGTAGCTCCGGGAACAGCTTTCTTTAGATCGCTGACACAATTAGCTACGCCACCGCCGCCATGAGTAACGAACGGCACGATAATTTTGCCGGACAAATCATACTGCTCTAAAAAAGTGAACATCGGCATCGGCATCGTGCTCCACCAGTTAGGCACGCCGATATAAACGACATCGTAATCCGCCATATTTTCTACACGTCCGTTAATTGCAGGACGCGCGTTATTATCACGTTCGGCTCTGGCAAGCTCAGTTGTTTCACGGTATACTTCAGGATATGGAGTGACAGTAGTCACCCTGAACATATCCGCACCTGTTTCATTACCGATCATTCTGGCAAGAGCCTCGGTATTACCTGACCGCGAATAATACACGACCAAAGCCTTACTGCTGTTAGTTTTATTTTCACTCTGCATAATTTTCCCTCCATTATCAGTAGAAATAGCTTCGGCATTACTGCCGCCGCAAGCCGCCACCAGCATTGCCAGCATCGACATCAGCACCACAACAATTTTTTTCATACTATACCTCCTCATCTTTTATTTTACCCAAAGCAGCGTTTGGTATTTTACCATAACGCCTTTGCCTTTAATTCGATTTTACAGGCTAGAGTCAACTTTAAGTCAAGCATTTACAGTTAAAGTTTGCAAAAAGTTCATATTATAAATTTCAGCATTGATGCCAAAAAGAAACCCCGCATGCCAATGCATACGGGGGAAGCTTCCACAACATATTTAAATATCAGGCATGAGGAATATTAGTATAATCAGAAATCTCACGATTGATCGTACACAAATCACCTGCATTCAAATCATGCAGATTCTTATGACCAGTGATGCGGGCATATGTTTTCAGCTCTGCCAGGGAACAGTTCAAAAAGTTTGCTACCCTTTGTGCCGATGCTTCGATCTTAAATCTGGATCGCAACTCCTGATCCTGCGTAGCGATGCCTACAGGACATTTACCCGTACCACAGATACGATACTGCTGGCAGGCTGCCGCAATCAAAGCAGCCGATGCTACTGCCACAGCATCCGCCCCCATAGCCAAAGCCTTGGCGAAATCAGACGATACCCGCAGCCCGCCGGTGATCACCAGCGCAATATCATCAGCTCCCACAGCATCAAGATACTTACGGGCACGATACAAAGCATAAACGGTCGGAACACTGGTCGCATCACGAACCAGCTTCGGGCTGGCGCCTGTAGCGCCGCCGCGTCCGTCGATCGTAATAAAATCAGGCTCTGCAAAAACGCAGAACTCCAAATCACGTTCCAGCTTACCGGCTGCGATCTTGATACCTATAGGCCTGCCGTCAGATTCCTCGCGCAGACTCGTCACCAATGCTTTCAAATCCTCTTTCATATTGATATCAGGAAACTTGGACGGGCTGATAACATCTTCACCCAAAGGTTTATTCCTGATCGCCGCGATTTCCGGTGTCACTTTGCTGCCGGGAAGATGCCCTCCCATACCTGGCTTCGTACCCTGGCCGATCTTGATCTCGATCGCATCGGCATTACGCAGATTTTCCCGTGTCACACTGTATAAATTGGGGATATATTCAAAAATATATTTATGCGCCGCTGCCATTTCTTCCGGCAGAATACCGCCTTCACCACTGCACATCGCCGCACCTGCTAAAGCGCTGCCCTTGGCTAAAGCCACTTTAGTCTCTTTTGACAAAGCTCCGAAAGACATATGTGAAACAAAAATCGGATTAGTCAAAATCAACGGCTTTTTGGCATTTTTACCAATCACAGTCGTCGTATCGACCGCGTCATGATCATTGAGCGGCGGCGGATTCAGCTGATTGCCCAGCAGCAGAATATCGTCCCAGCCAGGCATCGGCATCGGCGTACCCATAGCACCGATGATCGACTTACCTGTTACAGCCATTTCATGGATATCGTCCATATGACGGAAACTGGCGTCACAACGGGCGTATGCCGGATCATAAGCCAGCTCCTCCGGAGCTGCAGCGGCTTCCAGAGCAGTAGAAGCAGCAGCTTCGCTGTCGTTTTCCTCCATCAATACCATCGTCATTCCACAGACCGGGCATTTACTGTCAAGCAGTGGCTTCCCCTCTTTTTCTTCGTCATAAATATAACCGCAGACACTGCATTTATATTTTGCCATTTCTCCTCAACCTCCATTTTTCAATAATCATTATCTAATAATATATTCTGTATCTATTATAAGTTTTCTGAAAATTATCGTCAAGCCGTTTTCTGTTTTTTCATAGCAAAAAGCACAGACCAAAATGGTCTGTGCTTTGATTGTAATTTTATTAGCCCTGTGACGGAATAATACCACCAACCCAGCAGCCAAAACTACCGGGATTACGGCTTTGTGTATAAACTTTTCCCGGCCCGGTAAACTTACATACCAACATCTCACCTGAAGTCAGGCTGGACATGATCCCGGAACTTGCTTTCGTTACCTTATAATTCATATCAGCATCCCAGGCTACCAAATGACCTGTATCAACAACCATCTCTTCGCCCACCTGCAGTTCTAACGGATAGATAGCCCCGAACGAATTGAAGAATAAGGTTCCCGTACCTGAAGCTTTAACTACAAATAACCCGGCGCCGGAAAAAAGACCTTTACCCAGATTCTGCATCTTAGTCTCTATTTTTACACTCTCTTCCGCCGCTAAAAAACCGCCAGAAGTAATACATAAGGTATTGCCTGTCAACTCATAGGCTGAAACATCTCCCGGTATCGGCGGGGCTAAAACAGCCTCCCCAGCTTGCCCCTGTGCTGTCAGATGCTAAAAAAACAAGCTTTCGCCGCTTAAAAATTTACGTGCCAGGCCGCCCAGTATCCCGCCCTCCATTTTACCTTCAACTTTGATATTACCTGACATCGCCATCATAGCATCAGATTCCGCTTTAATACTCTCGCCTGCTTCCAGCTGTACCTTTAAAAAGGCAAAAGCGCCCGGCTGCATAATTTCATAACGCACCAATAATCATCTCCTTAGTTTATTAATTTCAAAAGTACTATGTCAATATAGCATTTTTCTCACCATGAAAGCAATCCTAATATTGAAATGGTTCAGTTTTTCTTAAATTTTTTCAAATTTCCATCTAAGTCAAAATCTGCAAAATACTTAGCCCTTGGACTTTTAGCAGATGCAGAAATATCCCACTTGCCCTGCCAAAATCTGAAACTCATATAATCATCTATTTTAGCGCCTTCGATATCTTTTATTTGGGCTTCCATGCTTTTATAAACTTGAGGAATCTTGACAAAATCAAGCTGCTCTAAAGGTATACAATTGTCGATAGCTTTGCCACTGCCGGAAAGCTGTACGGGCCTTGCCTTACTCCACCCGCCGCGATACTCATAGTTATCCACTTCATCATCAGTACCCGGTTTTAAAATATTAATAACAACTCTGTTTCCTGTTTCACCGGTATACATATTAACATCCTGAAAAACAAGTATCTCTTTACCTTTTAGTCCATCCAGATTTTTAAATTCATCCATGATCTTGACCAAAGAACCTTCATCTTTAATGATATTGCCGACAAGACTGCTGCTACCGCAGCCAGTCAGTAAAACCATACTCATAATTGTCATTAATACTATTACTAACTTTCTCATATCCAATCACCTCTTTTTAGAAATTCCACCTTACTCCGACATTCCATTGCCAGTCTTTAGTAAAGTCGCTGCCAGCACTGCGTTCTACATCAAAATAAATATGACTGTTACTGCCGGTCGTTAACGCCGCACCGATGCCGTATTCAAACCAGGTATCGTCAAAGCTGTCGCTGACTTTCACCCGGCCTGTACTGTCAGTCATAGTTACATCGTAACCACCGCCAAATTCGTGCAGCAGGTTGGCCTTGACGTAAACTATGCCTTTTTCGCCGACTTCTTTACCAATGTTAAACCCGATACGGCCGACAGCACTTTTAATACCGCTTTGTTCTACTTCGATACCATTACTGGCAACGTAGTTATCCCCACCCAGATAACCTAATGTAAACTGTACCTGCGGCTCGATATACCAGCCATTTTGCAAATTATTTTTACGTCCGTATTCGGCACTCAGCGATACGCCGGTATTATTAAAATCACCAGTGATCTTGTTGCGGTTGGTATCATAAACTGTAAAATCATTATCCATATTGCTGATTTTAAATACTAAATCCAGATAATGACCCTTGCTACCGATATCAGTGCTGTAGAAACCAATCGACTTGCTGCTGTTGTCACCGCTGCCACGGCTGTAGATGCTGCTGCCGTCAGTATAGCTCAAACCAACGCCCTGATAACGTGTTTTGTCGGCAGTACGTTTAGTTACCTGATCGTAGCCCAGCTCATAAGCAGTGTATTTGTTCTCAAAACCAAACTTACTATCACGGCTGATCTTGCTGCCCTTCACGCGAAACCAGGCTCCCTGTTCTTCCTCGCCATTATGTCTCAGCTCGCCCATGCGTTGGAGCAGCTTGTCATTTTCCGTACGCCAGGTGTGGTAGTTCAGCGCATTAGCAGAAAGTATGGTATCCACGCTGGTAGTAGGTTTAATGTCAGGGTTATCCGGATTATCCGGTTCTACTGGCACTATTTCAAAACCATCCAGTTTCCATTCTGTCATCCCGGTGCCAAGCACTTCGTCTTTTAAGTTATACTTCACATAAAATAACGATTGTTCACGTTCGTTAGCCGTAAATTTAATCGCATCCGGAGCCGTTGCCAGCAAAAGCCCTTTACCTGCATCAGCAGCAATCTGATCCATCGTCACTTCGTTAACATCAATAATATCGATGCTGTGCGTGCCTGCATCTGTACTGGCAAGAATATTTACCTTGTCACTTTGCATATTCACAACATCTGTTTCCAACCTGAACAAACCACCAGTACCATTAACACTGCCAATATTTAAATCAGCATATTGATCAGCAGTCTTCGTCATATCAACAATGCCACCGTCATGCAGATTCAAATTCATACCTTTGTTATAAATAGTACTATCGCAGCCGGGATACCAAACTGCACCATTAGCCAACTCTAAATTGATCGCATTGCCACTGGCATTCAGCTGGGCATCGCCTTCCCACCAGGAATTCGCATTATTAAAAACAGCATTAATAACACCCTTAGATGTTGAAACAAAATGTCCCTTGACCTGTACTGTTTTATCTTTAGCACTATTAATATTTACGACACCGCTGTCCTGTGCATTTACTGCCGTAGCTTTCATTGTTCCACTACTCGCAGAATGATTGTTCAAGGTAATCTTGGTATCGCCTGTAAAATCAATACTGCCATAAGCAGCATTTACCCCGCGCTGTACAGAACCTCCCGTCATTGTAATCTCAGTATCACTAAAGATAGCAGACGAATTCTGGCCGTTTACCTGAATGGCATAACTTATTTGTCCTGCTGAACCAATATCAATGGTAGTTTTGCCTTGGACTGTAAGCGTATTATGTTTGCCGAACACATTGATGCCGTAACCAAGATTACTGCCCTGTTGAGTACTGTTATGATAGAGTTGCAACTTCAAATCTTTCTCAAAAGAAACACTTCCCATGTTATCTGTATAGTTATTAAGATAGATACACCATACAGCGCATTGTTGCCATTACTAGTACCTTTTATATTCACATCGTCCTTAAAAGTGCCTTTAGCTCCGCCATTTAAGTAAATAGAATTTATACCCTGACCTTCAATATCAATATTCACCTTGCCATTGAAAATTATATCACTAGCATCGTTAATAGAATCAAAAGACCCGGGATTTATATATTTAGTTCCTCCATCAATAATAATACCTCTGGATTCTCCTGCATCAGCCTTGAGATTCAGCTGCCAGTCACCGTTTATAATACCCGTTGCTCTTACAAAACTTTTGGATGGTCCACCCCAGCCTCCGGTCTCAACATCTTCACTGCTGCCGAAAACCATGCCATAAGCCTGACTGATTATCCCACCATTACCGTTGATCGTATAAACGCCGCTGCCAGTCATAGGAATATCAAGATTCTCTCCATAAAATCGCAATGCTGTAGAATTTGCAGTGCTCTCAGACGTGAAATTAAAAACATCACCGCCAGTCAGGCTACCACCATTAGTGATCAGCTGCCCAACGTTGTTATCCGCCGCATTCTCTGCCGCGCCAGCTGTTGGGAGCACGGATGTTCCCCCCAGATATACACACGACATTGTCAGCAAAGACGCCAATACCTTTTTGCTTAAATCCATCTTTTCCATGATACATTTCCTCCCATTCATCTTTTTCCTTTGGATTAGACCTTTGTTTATAACAGGAATAGCTGCAGTAATATTGCCGCTTTCTTCCTACCAAAGCTGTATAGACATGATATGTTTTATTGCAGCCAAATTCACGGCCGCAGATCGGACACTTGACTGTCAGCCCTCCTAATCCTGCCCTGTTATCTTTGTGTATCGCTTCCTCCCAGCTTTCGATATGCATCTTAAACATCTCCCTAAAGCTACTCGCTGCAGCGTACGAGTTTGTATCTTTTTACCCGTTCCTTCTTTTTCTCAAATCTGTCAGGATCAACCAATTCATCCAAAGTACATTCAAAAATATCTCTCAGCTTTAACAGTGCTTTCAAACTCAGCATCACTCTGCCGTTTTCAGCATTGCTCAGATGCGTTTGAGATATCTTAAGCTTCTTGGCAAAATTAGTTTGAGTAATCCTTTTTTGTATCCTTTTGATCTTGATAGTCTCCCCAATCCTTAAAGGATCCATTCCTTCCATCTTTTTCACACCTTTCTTTTTACTTTATCACTTCATTAGACAACCTATTTCCATAGTGTTGTAATTGTGATTGCCTATTAGCTACCGCTCCTGTTAGCTTCATAACCTGCAGTAAAATTTGCTGACCTGATAATTTGCTGCAGCAGAGCTACTTTCATCTTTATTAATTCTCAAGTAACTGCCAAGCTTAGCAGTAACGCTAATAAAATAAAACTATTATCTTTTGATTCAAATTTTCCTATTACAGTTAATATTTTTAACCATTTACTATATTACCATGTTTGTCCCCCCCCGCAAGACATTTTTGTTCGTTTTTTTGAAAAATTTGTTCAATGGTCTTGCAACTGATAATTTTTAGGTGTATAATACAAAACATAAAAGATAAGGCGACGCTTACCTTTAGGTTTGCATCGCCTTATCTTTTTTATCATTTTTTATGGTTCCGGCTATCGCACGTCGCGCTATAGCTGTGTTCAAGCCTTTATTCAGTTTTTTTCTGTTCCTCGACAATGGCGCTGCTCAGCTCGTGCAGGCAGTCGCCCAGCTTGTCCAGCCGCTGCTCCATACGCAGCAGCAGGTACCAGCTCAATACTATCGGGAAGCCAAAATTACCTATTGCTGTAAATAATTTCTGGGCTTCCACTAAGCAAGCACATCAATAGTAACTGTTTTGATGCGGGCTTCAGTAAATTCTGTCAGTTCCAGGCCGCCGCTGGTCAGTACGTTGGCGGCTATGATCTTGTCGGCTGCCGTTTTGGCGTCGGCAAGGGTGAGTCCTTCGCGAGGGTCGGCGATGCTTAAGTTTTTTTTTAGCTCCGTCGCTTTTGGTGAAAATGAGTTCTAAGGTTTTTTCCATGGTGGTTGCTCCTTTTTTGTAGGTTTTCGGCCTACTTTATTTTTTTGTGTTTTTCGTATTTTAGACTTTCTTTAAAAGAGTTTTGCTATGCAGCTTTCTTCTAAAGAAAGGGCTAATAAAAAAATCTAAAGCCTAAATATGAACATCAAAAAATAACTTGCTGCCAGGCGGATGATCTATAAAATCATTCCGCCTGAGCCAGCTCGGCCTTTTCCGTAACGTAGACGTTGACCACTTCGTGGCTCATCAGCTCGTTCATGGCATTGGCCACAGCAAGGCATTTGTCGTCGGCGGCGTCCAGCTTGACGCTGCCGACAGATACGGATTTGACCTGCGCTGCCCCCAGCGCATTGACGCCGTTTTCGACGCCCAGAGATAGTTTGTAGGATGTTGCTGTTTTAGTCGTGCTCATGTTCTGTACTCCTTTTGTTTTTTAAATTTTACTGTGTTCTAAATACCAGCGAGCTTTGCCGCGCAGTATGTCCCCACCCGGCTTCATCTGTCCGTCGCCGGGTGAATCGCGCATATACCACAGGTCCCAGCGTGTTTCGGCATCGCCACTGTAAGGGCCGTAGCCATCCAGCAGCGCTGCTTCACAGTGGGTCATTACGGTATCGATAGTAAGCTGCAGGCCAAGCGCCGTTACGAGCAGCGCCACTGTCTGCGCCATTTTATCGGTCTGCACTGCCGTAGGGGCAAACTGCCCCAGGTCGGCATCATAGCCGTGGTTGGCCTGCGCCCCCAGCCCGCAGCACAGGGCGACGGCGATACTGCCGCTGTTGCGGCGCCAAGTGTGGCTTTTGTACTGCGACAGGCTGCTGCTGGTGCGGTAGACTGTGCCGTCGGCGTCGATATTGATGTGGTAGTCGTCATAGATCTGCCCGTAACGACCTGCCGTCCAGTGCAGGTAGAGCTGCGTGATATGATCGCGGCTGCAGCCTGCCACAGCGGCAAGCTGCGTAAGTGAGATAATCTGCGGCTGTTCTGCCAGCATTGCTGTTCCTCCTTTCCTGAGATCGAAAGCAGCAGCAGGTACAGGGACCGCCGTTTTACTGCTTACACTTACTAAGTACATATCTTTTTTAGAAAAAATCAGGCTTGCTGCCGAAAAAAAAAATTATTTTTTTCGCGCGAACCTGATTTTTTGATTTTTGGCTATGTATTTAGTAAGTGTAAAACAAAACCGTCTTTTTCTTTTAGTATTTTCTTTTTCTTAATAAGTTTCTACCTCTCTCTAAGGTTTTACAGGCTCTTATGTTTAAGTGTTAATCAAGTTTGTATCAGTAGTGCTTACTAAGAAAGTACAGTAAAGTGACGGCGGTGTTTTAACGATCTAAGGAGGCGTATCATTTTGAATTTATTGGTATTTGTGAAAGGCGGCGGCAATGATGGATTATGACTGCAGGAGCAGTGAGAAGCGTTTGGCCGCTGTCGAAAACGACTGGCTGGCGGCCCCGGAGAATGCAGAGCTGCTGGAGGTATATACCTGCAGTTTATGCGGCAATCCTATTTTTGAAGGTGACGAGTATCTGGCTGTGGACTGCTGCGGCGAAGTATGCAGCGAATGTCTGGAAGGGCTGACGGCCAAGGATTTTGCTTTGGCTGCTTTAGATTTAAAAACCGGCGCAGCCGGTACTGAGGGGAGATAGATCACAGATGGAACATGAGTCAAATATACAGAAGCTTGATTTTGCTGTTTTGGTGCCGCAGGCACAGCGCGGCGACAGCAGGGCGGTCAACAGCCTTTTGCTGGGTTTTACGCCGATGGTACGGGCGTTTAAATATAACAGTTATTATGTACATTATCTAGAGCAGGACGATACGGAGATCCTGGCTTTGATGGCTGTCAATGATGCTATCAAAAGCTTTAAGCAGCACAATTTCCACTTTTTTGCCACACACGTAAAATATACGATCCGCCGTCAGCTCAATATCCAGGTGCAAAAGAAGAAGAACCTGTTCGATGCGGAGCTGGCAACTTTGGACGAGGAGGGCTGCACGAGCCTAGATGCCCTGTCCAGCGAATGTTATAAGGAAAGCATCAGCAGGGATGAGCGCAGCGCCTGCGTGCTGGAGCTGGTGGCACGGCTGCCGCAGATGCAGCGGCTTGTGATCAGCGAGGTGTTCCTGCGGGGCAAAAGCCAGCGCGAGGTTGCGGCAACACTGGGTGTGACCAGCCAGAGCGTGTACTGCTCTAAAAAGGCAGCGCTGGATACTCTGCGCCGGGCTTTCGGCCTTAGGCAGGAAAGACTGCGCTGATGGAACGGCCCTATGTTTTTATGCAGCGTGCTTTGGTGACGTTTAAGGCAGCCGGCCTGCATTCACCGCTTGCCGGCCCTTCCCAGGAGGAATTTTGGCTGCAGCTGTGGGTCGAGCGTTATGGAGCTTTAGAAGCGAGCCTGTTTACAGGCTGCGTCAAAAAGCTGGCCGGTGAGCGTTATTTTCCGCGGCTGCACGATATGGACGAAGCTGTTCAGGACGCTCAAAAAAGGCTGCTGCTGGCACGGCGGCGCACGCAGGAGCACCGGGCAGACTGTCACGAGCCTGATTTGTTTGACCCGGCGAACAGCAAGCGCCGGGTGCGTGAGCTGATCGAGCATCTGGAAAAGAAGTTTACCCTGGCGGCAGGTCAATAAGAAAACAGATAGTCTGAAACGATGATTTCAGCCTGTCTGTTTTTTCGGTTATGAACTTGAATATTTACGGACAGCGAAAGCATCATCAGCTTACATCCGGCACAGCTTTTAAGCTTCTGCAGGTGTTTTTATTAATATATTTAGATTTTTTATCTGCAAATCGTCCGCTTACTTTGTCAACTGCAGTTGATTGCAGTATAATGTTATTCAATGAATAAATTTATACGGAGTTGATTAGGATGCCTGAGATAAAACCTTTGAGCCCGGAGATCAAAAAACGGGTGCTGCAAATGCAGCAGAACGAGCTGACGGAGTACCATATTTATACCAAGGTCGCAGGCTTTGTCAAAAACCCGGAGAACAAGGCGACGCTGCTGAAAATAGCCAATGAGGAGCACCGCCACTACCAGATCTGGGAGACTTTTACTAAAGAAAAGGTGCAGCCCATTCAATGGAAGGTCTGGTGGTATACTTTTCTGTCGGTGATCTTTGGTTATACCTTTGCCCTGAAGCTGATGGAGGGCAATGAGGGCGATGCCGCCTATAATTATGAGGATATTGCCGCCGAGATACCACAGGCACAGAAGATAGCTGAGGACGAAGAGCGGCACGAGCAGAAGCTGCTGGCGATCTTGGATGAAGAACGCCTGCAGTATGTGGGCTCGATGGTCTTGGGGCTGAACGATGCTCTGGTCGAGCTGACTGGTACTTTGGCAGGCCTGACTTTAGCGCTGCAGAATACCAAGCTGATCGCGTTATCGGGGCTGATCACCGGGGTTTCGGCAACTTTATCGATGGCTTCGTCTGAATTTCTTTCGGCCCGCAGCGAAGGACGCGAGGATGCTTTTAAGTCCTGCGTTTATACCGGCATTGCTTACTGCATTACCGTGGCGCTGCTGGTACTGCCCTATCTTGTTTTTGATGACGAGCATTATCTGCACGCTTTGGGCACGATGCTGGTGACTGTGGTGCTGATAATCCTGGTGTTTACTTATTATATTTCGGTCGCCAAGGACCTGGATTTTAAAAAACGTTTCTGGGAGATGGCGCTTATCAGCCTTAGCGTTGCCGCTTTTTCCTTTGTTATCGGCCTGCTCGTTAAAGAGGCTTTGGGGATCGACATTTGATTGTGACGTCATTGTGCCAGCTTAACGGTGCATAACATAAAAAGACGCAGCTTTTATAGCTGCGTCTTTTATTTTTGCCTGTTTTCAGCAGGCAGTTATATTTAAAAACGATATCTGAAACCGACTTCACCACGAAGTACATGGCTGTCGCCGAAGTTTTTGGCGCTGGTGCTGATGCCCAGCTCGCCGTACAGAGAGTACTGCGAATTTCTGCCATAGTTATAAGTACCTCCTACTGCCAGTCCCAGCCAGGTAGGGTCATTTTTGCTGGCAAAGTTGTCGCCGGCGATCAAAACGTTAGTACCGTCGTGAAATTCATGATAGACATTGAGCAGTCCATAGGCTTTTACACTGCGGTAATTTTCGTCATTTTCGTTTTTATAGCTTTTTTCATAGTTCAGTGCTGCGCCAAGCCGTCCCTGCAGGCTGTCGGCGCTGCCGCGTTTTACTGCCAGTCCGTTGACGTCGCTGAAGGAATCGAAATCAACATTGCTGTAAGCAAGCTGCATTTGCGGTGTCCATGACCAATGCGGGCGTTTCAGGGCGATCCGTTTGCCTGTTTCCACGCTCAGACCGTAACCAAAGCCTTTGTTGCCTTCGATCTGCTGCGCTGCAGCCGAGGAGCTGGAGGAGATATCGCTGTCGAACCAGACGGCCTGCGCCTGTGTATCGACGTAAACGCCGTTGTCTTTATACCAGGTCATAGTACCGCCCAGGCCTTTGCCGTCGCTTTTGATTTTGCCGTTACCCACTGCTGATTTGATCCTGGCCCGCGCCTGCCCCATTTGCAGGTTCAAACCGCCGACAACTGTTGTTGCCGCATCCTGACGTGAGATTATTTTGTCGTAGCCCATCTGCATTTTCCACGAATCGACATCATAGCTGCTGTCCGGGGCAGCGGTGCTGCGGTCGGCTTTATATTTACCGCTCAGTCCTTCGGTCTTGAACCAGGTGCCTTCCTGATACTGCAAATGCTGCTGCGGTTCGCCGTCCTCTATGATATGCCACTTACGGTTGCCGACACGTTCTTCCAGGGTATTAACTTTCATATAGCCCAGCATGATCTCCGGATAGGCTTCATAAAGGGGTACGGAAGGGTTGACGACGGGTGTGTCGTCTTTGTTCAGCAGTGTTTTTAAATACCAGTCGCCGTCTTCCTGATTATATTGCAGGTGATAGAGGTATTTGCCGGCGGCGACAGCAGCCGTGCCGTCGGGCTGCTTGTAGTCATAGGCCAGCGTGAAGGCGTTGGGATCAGACTTGCCCCGGACGTCGACAACGAGGATACCTTTATCGGTATAGCCGCCGCTGCCGTTTTGATTGATGACCCTGATATTGGTAGGTGAGCCTTCGGTATCGCCTTCGACTACCAGCTTGCTTGTAGGCGAAGCATCGCCGCCCAGAACGGAATAGATACTGAGCTTGCCGCCTGGCTGGCCTGTATAGTTGCCGCCAACGGTAAAGGTGCCGAACTTATCGTTATAGCTGCCCGGCGCCAGCCAGCCTGCGTTGACTACGTCGCCGGCTACTTTACCGGAGCCCTGCAGAAAGGCCTCATGCAGTACGCGGATCTTGCCGGTAAAGTTTTTGCTACCGCTGCCGTCTATCTGCAGCGCACCACCGGCAACTTCGACGTTTCCGGCAAAGCTGTTGTCGTTATTGGCCGCAGTCAGCGTACCGGCGCCGATTTTAATAAAAGTACCGCTGTCAACGACGCCGTTCAGCATGCCTGCCGCAGTCACGTTATGTCCGTTGGTGTCAATGACCGCCGTTTTGTTAGCTTCTGCCGAGGCAAGATTGATTCGTTTATCGATAGTCAGATCGGCTTCTGCGGTCAGGCTGCCGTTATTGATGGTCAAATCGCTGTTAGTTCCCAAGGCGTCCTGCGAGGAAATCGCCAGCCCGCCTCCATCAATGGTAGTGACACCGCTGTAGGTATTGGCGCCGGCATCCGGCCGCAATGCCACGATGCCGCTGCCTGTTTTTATCACCGAGCCGTCGCCGATTATCTGCCCCTGATAGCTGCCATTATCATCCTGTTCAAAAATCAGCGTCCCGCCGTTGGTCAGGTCGATATTCCCCACATTGCCGTTGACCGGATGATTGACCGGCAGGCTTTCAGCTTTGGCGCTTAAAGAGGCGTCCTTCCTGACTGTGATCTTGCCTGTAAAGCCGTCATTGTTGCCGCTTAAACCAAGTGTGCCCTGCTGTACGTCTACTGTGTCAAAGCCCTGCATTGGGCCGGTTATCTCCCACAAGCCGGTACCTTTTTTAGTCAGGCTCGTAAAATTTTTGATAGCTCCGTTCAGTGTTCCCCCTACTTTACCATTACCGCCATCTAAGTTAAGCTTATTTTTACCGCCACCGCCATCAATATTGCCTGTAACATTGGAACCGGGCATAAAAGTCAGGTTATCATCGCCTTTGGCAAAAAACAGGCTGCCGTTGACGGTACCGTTGTTGGTAAAGTCGATGCCGTTACCGCCGGAAGTGCCGATGACGTTGCCGCCGTCTGTGCGCTGGATCAGTCCGTTATTGATGACGCTGTTCCTGCTGTCGTTGCCGGTGCCTGTCCAGTCCTGGAACCAGATAGCTGCGCTTTTTTCAGCAATGACTGAACCGTTGACAACGATCGTATTGCCGCCGCCATGCACGTTGATCGCTTCGCCCATATTCTGCTGGCCATACTTTTGTACTGTACCGTCAACAGTGATCTTAGAACCGGAACGGACTTCGATACTATTGGCGCCGGTGCCAAAATTGCCGATGTTCCTGTTGGCTGCGTTGGTGACAACGGCGTTTTTTTTGATATGAATAGTAGCATTATCGCGCAGGCTGATGGCGTTTTTATCGCCAACACTGTAGACTGATTTATTATTGTCGCTGCCTACTTCTACGCTCCAGCCATCGCCTGCAGCTGTATTGCCTGCGCCAATGGTCTGCCCGTCGGTTTTGCTGTCCGGCACAGAAACATTCTCTGCCAGCGCTGTGTTGCTGATACCGGCAAATAAAAATCCTGTCATAATAGTTGTTAAAACTTTTTTCTGCAGCTTTGCTTTTCCCATATAATTGCTTTGTGTTCTCATCTTGATCCATCTCCAAATATATAATGCTGTTAGAAGCATCTAACATAGCCACTATTCTAGGCTCGAATGAACACACAAGCAAACGATAAAATTTTAATTAAAATTACTTTAATTAATCAATAATCTTTTTCTAACAGTTTATTTTAGCACTTTGGCAAAAGCAGGTATCCCTGTACTTTATTTGTCAGAATCATATACGGCAAACAAGTGCTGCTCTATGCGAGAGTCAGCAAAAAAACGGTACTCTAAAAAGAGTACCGTTTACTTTATTTACATATGTTTTTTATCTTTATAATCTGCAAAACAACTGTATCTTAGACCAGTCCCAGCCATTTCCAGTAGGTTGCGCCCAGAATCATGATCAGCGCAAAAGCAATGATTGTAAGCGGGATACCTGCCCTGACAAAGTCATGTACCTCAAAGGTGTCGGTGCCGTAGGCGATCATATTCTGCGGCGCGTTGACCGGCAGTATAAAACCGAAGCTGACGACATATTGCAGGATCATCGTCATACCGACGATGTTGACGCCAGGGGTCTTAAGATGCTGCAGAACGGAAATGATGATAGGTATGATCGCTGCAGCAAGGCCTGTCGCACTGGCAAAGCCCATATGGATAACGATGAGGAACAGGGACATGATCGCCAGGACCATGATCGTGGTCGAGTTTTCGAGCCCGAAGCCAACTACGATCTCATTTGCCATCCAGGTAGCAGCTTTAGTAGAAAGTAAGGCAGTGCCCAGTGAAATACCGACGCCAAATAAAAGCACTGTGCCCCAGTTTACTTTATGCACAACGTCGTTCCAGCTCATAACGCCGATCTTGGGCAGCAGCAGCAAGGTAACGGCGACCATCGTCGTTGTCGATGTGTCGATCGGGTGCAGTTTCTTTTCGGTAGTCCAGAAGATCAGCAGGAAGATGGAGATAACCAGCAGCTTCATTTCATCGACACTGACCTTACCCATTTCTTTCAGCAGCCTAGCAACTGTTTCTTTACCGCCTTTGATTTCGTCGATTTCCGGCGGCATCAGGTGCATCATCAGCTTATACAGGCAAATGGACATCAGCAGTGAGAACGGAGCTGCGGCGACAAACCAGTCTAGCCAGGAAATATCGACTCCCAGCTGGCTGCTGATAAAGTTTACGGCCACCATATTCTGCGCGGCGGCGGTTTTGATGCCGACGTTCCAGACGCTGTCGACCTGAGCTACAGTGATCATCAGCATCCCGGCAAATTTACTTTTCAGCGGTACGTCAAACGCTTTGATCATACCCATAACGATCGGTACGAGGCAGGCCACGCGCGCCGTAGTGCTGGGCACGAAAAAGCTAAGGATGAAACCGCAGAGGATGACGCCGATAACGACACGGTTCGATTTTGCGCCCAGTTTGGAAAGGATCACCAGCGCGATACGTTTATCAAGCCCTGTTTTAGTCATGGCTACGGCCAGGAACATGGCTGCCGCCACTAAGCAGAACGCTGTTGAAGCAAAGCCTTTCAGCCCGATACCGAGTCCTGCCGCCGTACCGAACAGTTTACCTGTTTCGGGGTTGGGGGCAAAGCCGATCAGAAGCGCCATCAGCGTCATGATAACGCCGGCGCTGACCGGGTACGAGATCGCCGTTGTCGCCCAGACTATGACCGAAAAAACCATGATGCCGATCATTCTCTGGCCTGCTACGGAAAGTCCTTCCGGGTTTGGCAGCATAACGATCACTGCCAGAACAGCAAGCGCCAGATAAAAGCCATACTTTTTGAAGAAGCCTGCTTCTTCCGTTGTTGTTTTTTTGTCCGCTTCCATAATTTCACGCCCTTTGCTTTAATCTTATGTATTAAAAATGCCGCGGGCTCAACGCCCTGCATAAAAAAGCGGCAGAATCCTGATGCAGCTATCCGTACCAAAAGCTCCAGATAAACAAAAAACTCCGATATGTGCCGTCATCGGCTTATCGGAGTTCTGCTTTGCTTTCTCTATCCTGATTATACAGGCTTTTTTACATTTTTTCAACCGCTTTTATGTTACAGAAGTTACAGTTATCTCAATCCCTCTAAACTTTTTATACTTTCAAAATATTGTCTATAGTTTACAAACTGTTTTCTATAATTATATTCTTCTGCCGGGTTTTTTTGATATGTGAAAGGTATAGCTTTTACAGCAGTTTTTCTGTCCATTCAGTTTCTTTAAATCCGACCAGTACGTTATCTTCCGTCAGTAAAAGCGGGCGTTTGACCAGCATTCCGTCGGCCGCCAAAAGCTGCAGCTGTTCTTCTTCGTTCAGCTGCGGCAGTTTATCTTTCAGTCCCAGCGCTTTATATTGCAGGCCGCTGGTATTAAAAAACTTTTTCAGCGGCAGGTCGCTGTTTTTCTGCCAGGCGCGCAGCTCGTCAGCAGTGGGGTTATCTGTTTTAATATCGCGTTTTGTGTATTCGATGTTATGCGCCTGTAAGTATTTTTCGGCTTTCAGGCAGGTACTGCATTTGGGATAACATATAAAGATCATACTCTCACTCCTTTGCTTTTGCTGTTATTATAACACGTTTTTTGGCATCTGCGGCAGCTGTCCGTAAAATCTATCGTTTATCGCGATACTATTATCTCTATAGCTTAATATTTATTTTTCTTATTAATAAGTATAATAAATTAAATTTTCTGTTATTATATTACCTTGCAGGAATATTCACAGCTTACAGCGAATATATGAATTTACTATATATATGAAGGGAGATGAGCATCAAGTGGAACTTCACTTTAGACGCAGGCAGAATTTCAAAACATAGACAAGGAGGCACCCCTATTGATTCAATTTATCAATGTAAGTAAAGCTTACAAACAGCACAATGTTTTAGAAAATATCAATCTTTCGATCAACGAAGGTGAACTGGTCGTACTTATCGGCCCTTCCGGCTGCGGTAAAACTACTTTGCTGAAGATGATCAACCGTCTGATCGACCCTACGGCAGGACAGATACTGATCAACGGAACGGATATTATTGCACAGGACCCGATAGAACTGCGCAGAAATATGGGTTACGTTATCCAGCAGACAGGCCTGTTCGTACATATGACGGTACGCGAAAATATCGAGATCGTTCCGCATCTGGCCAAGCTGCCGCAGGACGAGATCGTTGAACGCACAGTAAAACTGATGGAAATGGTAGGCCTGCCGCAGGAATTTCTTGACCGGTACCCCAATCATCTCTCCGGCGGCCAGCAGCAGCGTATCGGCGTAGCCCGTGCTTTTGCCATGGACCCCGGCATCATTTTGATGGACGAGCCGTTTTCGGCCTTAGACCCTATCACACGCAGCCAGCTGCAGGACGAGCTTGTCAATCTGCAGGCGAAGCTGCGCAAGACTATTGTCTTTGTTACCCATGATATGGACGAAGCGGTGAAGATCGCTGACCGTATCTGTATTTTACATTCCGGCGATATACTGCAATATGATACTCCGGAGAATATCCTGAAGAACCCCGCCGACGGTTTTGTCAGCGAGTTTGTAGGTTCTAAGCGCATTTGGAGCAGCCCCGAACTGATCAAGGCCAAAGATATCATGATACGCACGCCGAAGATCACCTATCCCGATGTGCCGATGCTGAAGTGTATCGAGAAAATGCGTATCGAAAACGTCGACAGCCTTTTGGTAGTTGATGAAAGCGAACATTTATTGGGGATCATCCGCGCCCGTTCTATCCATGCGGCGCCGGATAAGAGCGAGCCGGTGCATACGGTAATGAAGCCGGCACAGGCGACAGCCGACCCCAACGAGAACATTGTGGCCCTGCTTAAGAAGGTCAACAGCAATAATATTTCCAATGTTCCTGTTGTAGATGAAAATAAGCGGCTGCTGGGACTTATCACTAATTCCAGCCTCGTTACGACGATGAGTCAGCAATTTATTGACTTTGAGGAGGGCGAAGCATGAGCGGATTATTAGCATATGTACAGGACCAGCAGCAATATATAGGACTTTTACTGCTCAGCCATATCCAGCTGACTTTGCTTTCGGTCGCCATAGCCGTTTGTATCGGCGTACCATTGGGCATTTACATTTCCGAGCGCGAGCGTTTGCTGCGGCCGGTAATGGGTTTTGCTAATCTGGCCCAGGCTATTCCCAGTCTGGCGCTGTTAGGTTTTCTGGTCCCTTATATGGGTATCGGCGCAGTTACTGCTGTAGCAATGGTAGTTTTGTATTCACTGCTGCCCATTTTGAAAAATACCTGTACCGGTCTGCGCAATATCAGCGCCGACACGCTGGAAGCGGCAAAGGGTATCGGTATGACGGATATGCAGGTGTTGTTTAAGGTGCGCCTGCCGCTTGCTCTGCCTGTGATCATGGCAGGTATACGTATTTCCAGCGTTACTGCGGTAGGGCTGATGACGATTGCGGCTTATATCGGCGCCGGAGGTCTTGGCACGCTGGTTATCAGCGGTATCCAGACCGACAACCCGAATATGATTCTGGCCGGTGCGATCCCTGCCTGCTGTCTGGCGCTTTTAATGGATTTTTTGATGAGCAAGGTCGAAACTGCGGTCACACCTGTTTCACTGCGCCCGGCTTCAAAAAAAATGTCCAAGGAAAGCCTGGAACGTACCAAGCAGCATCATAAACGCATCCTGGCAGTTGCCGGTATGATCGTTATTATCAGCAGCGGCTATCTGCTGAGCCACGAGTTTTTAAATAAGCATGATCTCCGCATCGGCTCTAAGGACGCGACGGAAAGCGTGATCATCGGTAATATGCTGTCCGACCTGATCGAAGCTAAAACCGACCTTAAGGTTGAACGCAAGCTGGCTTTAGGCGGCACGATGATCGCTTTTGAGGCCCTGCGTTCAGGAGAGATCGACCTGTATCCCGAATATACCGGCACCGGTTACAGCACGATTTTGAAAAATAAGCTGCGCCCCGGTTTTACACCTGATGAGATGTATACGCTGGTGAAACAGCAGATGCGGGACACGCATCAGATCGAGCTGCTGGAAAGCTTCGGTTTTAACAATACTTACGTTTTAGCGGTAACACAGGCGACCGCCGCTAAATACCATCTCAAGACGATGACCGATCTGACCCGTGTCAGTCATAATCTGCGTTTCGGCTGTTCGCCGGAATTTGCAGCCCGTGACGACGGTTTGCCAGGCATCGAAAAAACTTACGGTATGACCTTTAAATCGGTCAATAACTTCTCCGGGACGCTGATGTATACTGCGATCACGTCTGATAATGTAGATGTGATAACAGCTTTTTCGACGGACGGACTGCTGCAGAAATATGATTTAGTACTGCTGGAAGACGATAAAAATTTCTTCCCGCCATATTATATGCTGCCTTTCGTCAACGGCAAAACCAATGCCGAATATCCCGAGATAGCTCAGGCATTGTCTGTACTGAGCAGCGCCATTGACGACGCTACGATGCAAAAGCTGAACTATGAAGTGGTCGAAAAAGGCCGTGACCGGGCAGAGGTTGCCCGCACCTTCCTTTTGGAGCGCGGTTTGGTAAAGCCGGAAGACTTTAAAAACTAAAATATTTTTAACGGCGCTTGCCCTTATTGGCAGCGCCGTTAAGTTTTTCAGCAGGCTGACTATTGTTTTTATTTAATTGACAAGCCCTGTTATTATCTTTAAAATGATTATACCAGCATTAATAAGGAGTTTGCCATGAGTGAAAACAATAAAAAATATATACTTATCACTGCCGCTTTGATCGTTATCGGCGCTGCCTTGTATTTTTTTTACTGGATGCGTACGCCGCAATATACATTTACTCAGATCCACGAGGCTGTACAACAGCATGATCTGACAAAATTCGAAAAGCATGTTGATTTGAATTCACTGTATGCCCACGCGTATGACGATGTAGTCTATTATGCCTTTGGTGATCCCAAAGAGGCCAATCCATTTTTACTCGGTATCGTTCAAAGCCTGAAAACTGTAGTTGTCCCAATCATGACCGAGCAGACCAAGCATTATGTGGAAACGGGTTCGATCGAAGACAATACAGAGGAAACCAGTGATATCGACGACACTGCCCCAGCACCAACTCCTGCACCTAGCCCGAAAACAGAAGGTCAGCAGCTGGCCGAGCAGCTTAAGGAACGTACCGGCTTCGGCACGATGCGCTACGAAGGTGTCGAAAGTAGCGAGCAGGTCGGTAAAACTGCCGATGTTGCCGTCAAGCTGTACGATAAACAATTAGAACATAATTTTATCCTGCATGTCAAAATGTACGAATTGGACGACGGCAGCTGGCGCCTGACGGAAATCACCAACCTCAAGGAGCTGCTGAAAGAGCGCGAACAGGCTACTGCCGCAAAGCTCAAACAGCTTAACAGCAAGGTCCAGGCCGAGCTTGACGCCGCAGTTACCTCCGTCCCCGGAACTATCTCTATCGATTCCAGCGGCGGCTGGTTCCCTTCTTATACCATGCAAAACACGTTTACCTTAAATAATATCTCTGCCAAAACTATTACCGGACTGCAGGGATCTGTCGAGGTTTTCGATAACGACGGTATGCTGCTCCAGCGCTGCCGTTTCAACGATTACCTGACTTTGGCCCCGCAGGGCAGCAGCAGTTTGAAAAAACTGTTCAGCCTTAACCAGTTCAAACCGGAAACTGTCCGCTTGCTGCGCAGTGATCTGAAGACTGTAAAATGGCAGGTCACCATCAGCAGCGTCAGCTTTGATGACGGCAGTCAACTGCAGCTGCTGACTCAGCTGCCTAAAGCTAAATAAAAGAACATAAAAACAGACACGAATAAGCGTGTCTGTTTTTATGTTCTTTTATTTCAGTTGATAGCTGATAATATCTGAGATCGTATCGATAGGCAGATAGTATTTTTGGATACCGGCTGCCATCGGTGCAACTTCACCCGGGTTGTAAACAACATAAATGCCCCAGTTATCAAGATCAGAATTCAGATAGAATTTTTCGTTACCGGAAATAATAACTTTTTGATAAGCAACGGTTGGTTTTTTCATTTGTTCGAGCAATCTGTTATCGCCTTTTTGCTGGATAGCGATCAGCATTTCCAAACGTGCTTTATAGTCGCTGCCGGGAACGAACATATCGCCCAGGGTATAGATCCTGCCTGTTTTCGGGTTAACGGTCAGCGTTGTGATAGATTCGTTGTCATGCGCACCGCCGGTATAAGCGCTGGCGTATTGTTCCAACGATAAAATTTCGGAATCGACTGTATAAGCAGTATAGTCGATATCCAATCTGTATTTTTCAGCAGCCTGTGTTTTACCCAGTGCCTTTTGTTCTTTATCAAAGCCTGCATTTACAAGGAAAGCGCTACCTTTTACAAGTGCAAAGCCTTCTTTGACAGGATCAGGAGAACCGTTAGTGAAATCAAGATAGTTGTCTAAAGTGATTTTCTGGCTGTCGCTGGATAAATATTTATAGATCTCAGCTACAGTATTTTTGGTAGTCATTTGCGTCAGCAGCGTATCCATCTTTGCGCCGCCTTCAGATCCGGTGATGACCGGTGTGGCTATTTTCACCTGGCCTTCGTTGATTTTTTTCGTTTTAACAGTCAATTCTGCCGCCAAAGCCGATGCAGCAATGCTCAAGGTCAGTGCAGCGACAATTCCTGCTGTAAATAACTTTTTAGATAATTTCATAAAACACCTCCTATTTTCTTAATACAATTATAGCATTTTATATAATAAAGTCAACTATAGTAAAACTTTTCCAACATTTAGTATATTTTAAATAATTTTAAATTTTACAAATGATACTTTTAAAAACATTAGTTACACTCAAATATTTACCGTTGTTTTTACAACTGTCACGGCATAAAAAAATACGACCTTCGGCTTGTCGCCAGGGTCGTATTTTATGATAAGTTTTAAATTAGTGCAATTGGTGGAGATGAGGGGAGTCGAACCCCTGTCCGAAAATATTGCAATATGACTTTCTCCGAGCGCAGCCGCTAATTTAGATTTTGCTTCCTTGACGCCAAGCGGCAGGCTTCGCGGTCGCTATCTCGATGAGTTTCCCCTGTCCGCCTCCGAGAATTGGCTTACGGGTATCCCACTGTTTGCGTCTTTTCCGTTCCCATGGGAGGAGGATCGGAAAGACGTTAGCATTAAGCTGCTAAAGCGTAATCAGTTTTTGCGTTTACTTTAAACGTCCGCCGTTTAACGTGCTAACGGAACCACGGCTCGCTTATCATACCACACCTACCCCCGTCGAAACCAGTACATCCCCGGTTATAAATATGGCCTGTAAGGCTCTAATTATTCTAACACAGGCGCCTGCTACTTGCAAGCGGCGTCCTGTGAAGAATATGCAACTTTTAACGGTTACGCTCTTTCATTGCGCGTTCCATTTCCCGCCTGGCGTCTTTATTAGCCAGGTCCTGCCGTTTATCATACAGCTTTTTGCCAGTCGCCAGCGCCAGCTCCATTTTTACCAGCCCGTGAGTAAAATACATTTTTAAAGGCACCAAAGCGTAGCCTTTTTCTTTGACCTTGCCGATCAGGCGGCGTATTTCCTCGCGGTGCAGCAGCAGCCTGCGGTTGCGCAAAGGCTCATGGTTGAAACGGTTACCCTGATCATAAGGGCTGATATGCAGGTTATAAACATAGACCTCGGCCGTTTTGGTGATCTGGGCGTAGCTGTCTTTCATATTGGCTTTGCCTGCCCGCAGTGATTTTACTTCCGTACCTGTCAGCTCAATACCGGCTTCGTAGGTTTCATGGATCGTAAAATCATGTCTGGCTTTTCTGTTTTCCGCGATGATTTTGATTTTCTTTTCTGCCATTATTGTTCACCTGGTTGTGGTTATTTTTTCTTGCGGCCTTTTTTCTTGCTTTTCGCGTGATTGACATATTTATTGCCGCCAACGCCGCCTTTGCCGCGTTTCTCCAGCGGCTTTTTGCGACTGCCGCTTTTACCCTGTTTTTTGCCGCCGCTTTTTTCTATCGCGCTGCGTGCCGAAGCATGGCTGCGCTGCCCTAAAAGCTGGGCCTTGATCCTGTCGCGCACAGCATCGTTCTCACCGGCCATAATAAAGTCGATGTTCCTGTCGGCAATATTGACCTGTAAGACCTCGATCCGCACCGGGTCACCCAAACGGTAGACCTTCCGTGTATGCGAGCCCAGCAGGGCGTATCTGTCTTCATAGAACTCATAATAATCGTCCATCAGGCTGGAAATATGTACCAGCCCTTCAACACCGTTCTCCAGTTCGATAAACATTCCGAAGGCAGTGACGCCGGAAATAACTCCGTCGAATTCTTCGCCGATATGGCCGGCCATATATTCCGCTTTTTTCAAATCGACCGTAGCACGTTCTGCTTCTGCAGCCGCACGTTCACGGATCGAGGAATGTTCGGCGATCGCGTCAAGGTTCAGTTCCAGCTTTTCGCTTTTTTGGGCATTCATTGCCGGGTCGCTCACCCATTCATGCAGCAGACGATGCACTATCAAGTCAGGATAACGCCTGATCGGCGATGTGAAATGCGTGTAATACTCTGCCGCCAAGCCAAAGTGCCCAATATTCTCGGTCTGATAAACAGCCTGTTTCAGCGAACGTAAAGCTACTGTCGATACCAGCCGTTCCTCAGGCTTGCCAGCCATTTCCGCCAAAGCTTTCTGCACTTCGCCCGGTTTCGTTTCTTCGCTGACCTTGAGCTTAACGTTAAAGTTGGCCAGAAGCTTGGCCAGGTCTTTCATTTTTTCTTCGTTGGGCAAGTCGTGGACACGGTAGATAAACGGCCACTTTTGGTTAAACATATGGCGCGCAACAGTTTCGTTGGCTGCCAGCATAAATTCTTCGATAATAGATTCAGCTATGCTGCGGATCCGCTGCACGATCTCCACCGGTCGGCCCTGTTCGTCCAGAATGACCTTTTGTTCCGGCAGATCAAAGTCAATAGCACCGCGTGTCGTACGCTTTTTACGCAGCACCAGGCACAGCTCTTCCATCATTTTCAGCATTGGTACTACATCTTCGTACTTCTGCGCCAGTCCTTCGTCACCGTTCACCAGTATCTCACGCACGATACGGTAGCTGAGACGGTGGCGGACATGAATGACCGATGGGAATATCTCGTAGCTTAAAATGCGGCCCTTACGGTCGATATGCATCTCACAGGACATCGTTAAGCGGTCTTCGCCTGCATTAAGACTGCAAATACCGTTGGATAAACGCTCGGGCAGCATCGGCAGCACCCTGTCTACCAGATAGACACTGGTGCCGCGCTCACGTGCTTCTTTATCCAAAACAGCGTTTTCTTTTACATAATAGCTGACATCGGCGATATGTACACCCAATAAAAATTCATCTTTGCCAAGCTGTTTCACATAAACAGCATCGTCCAGATCTTTAGCATCGTCACCGTCAACAGTCACGATCGGCAGATCGCGCAAGTCACGTCTGCCTTCCAATTCGCTTTGCTTGATGCTTTTAGGCACACGTTTCGAGGCTTCGATGACCTGCGGCGGAAATTCCAGCGGCAGATCATTCTGCTTGATGATCGAAAGGATCTCCAGCCCCACATCGCCTACGTTGCCCAAAATCTCAATGATCTTGCCTTCGGCGTTGCGCCGTTCAACCGGCCATTCGGTGATTTCTGCCACTACCTTCTGGTTGGTCTTGGCCCCACCGAAATGTCTTTTCATAATATAAATATCCTGCCCGATACGTTTATCGTCGGGTGTTACAAAGCCAAAATCGCCGCTTTGATGAAAAATACCGACAATCTTATTATTCGCATGAGTTATGATACGAATTATCTCTCCCTCCGGCTTATTGCCGCCGCTGGAGCTTTCCACACGTGCCATTACACGGTCATTGTTCATTGCACCGCCTAAAGCTCGGGGTGGAATGAATACATCGGGACGTTCGCCTTTGTTATCAGGTATCACGAACCCAAATCCCTTGCTGGTCAGCTGGAATCTGCCAACGACCAAGCCCATTTTTTCAGGCAGGCCGTAGGTCCCGAAACGGGTTTTAATAATCTCACCGTTTTCTTCCAGTTCCAGCATGTCTTTCCAGAAGTGATCAAGATTTCCGCTAATGGGGATCGTTTCGATCAGTGCTTCTGCTGTCTGCGGTGCATACGAGCTGCTCCGCATAAAATCTAATATTGTTGTTTTACTGCTTTTCGCTTGCATTATCTTCCTCAAGCATCATTTTTGCCACTGCTTCAGCAGCTACGATGCCATCTTTCGTAATTATTTGGCCCTGCATTTCTACCAGACGGCCTTTTTGTTTCAAACGCCGGCCTACACATTTTACCGTTTCACCAATCATAACGGGCTGCCGGTAACGCAGTTCCATTTTTGCCGTATAGGCAGGTTTTCCTTCTGTGACGAACAGGTAATGGCCCATGATCTCGTCCAGTAAGACGCTGATCAGACCGCCATGCATTCTCCCGTCATAGCTTTGATGCTCCTGTCTGGGTGTAAAATAAGCCACACATTCCTCGGCATCCATTGTAAATTCCATTTTTAAACCGATAGGATTATCTTTGCCGCAGGCAAAGCACCAGGTATATTCTTTTTCCTGCATTTTCTTACTCCATCAAAAATTCATAAATTTTTTGAAAAACATCATCCCGTTCATTATCAAGGGTCAGTATATGTCCGGAATGATGATACCAAACAAGTTTTTTATCAGCTGTGCCCAGATGATCATAAATATATTGAGCGCTGGCAGGTTTTACCGTATGCTCTACTTTTGACTGCATCACCAGGCAGGGTATTTTTATTGACTGCAAATACTTTTTTTTGCACAAATCGACCAGCTCAAACAGGCTGCTCAGCGGCTTGACCGGCATCATATGATAACAAACGCTGTAGCTTGCCGGCACCTGATACTGGCGCTGACGTTTTTTCAGGTAACGGATAAAAAAACGCAGTAACGGCAGATAAGGAGCCCTTCTGTCACAAACGTAAATCGGCGCTGCCAGGATAGCCGCTTTCGCTACCGGTAATTCAGCCGCAGCTTTAATAGTCAGCAGTCCTCCCATGGACAGTCCCACTATTGAAACTCTATCGCAGCCAGCCTGCAGGCGATACACACCATCGCTTACAGCCTTATACCAGTCCTGCCATTTGGTCTCGTTCAGATCCTGCGGCGTAGTACCATGCCCTGCTAAACGCACGCCCAGTACTGTCAGCCCCTGCTGATGCAGATATTCTCCCAGCAGGCGCATCTCTCCCGGAGCTCCCGTATAACCGTGAACCAATACTATACCCTGTTTGCCGCCTTGAAAGAAAAATTCTTCATTACCACTGAATGACTGCACTGTAATTACGCTCCTAATCTTACTTATACTATATTATTATACCATATGAAAAAAAATCCCACATCCGAAGATGTGGGATTTTACAAACAACTTACAATTCTTATTTAAAGAAGTTCAGAAGAATGCCGCCATGAGCAGCCAGAACCGGAGCAAATACCAAGGAAACGATAGTCATCAATTTGATGAGGATGTTCATTGCAGGTCCGGAAGTATCTTTGAACGGATCGCCTACGGTGTCGCCGGTAACAGCTGCTTTGTGAGCTTCACTGCCTTTACCGCCATGAACACCGGATTCGATGTATTTTTTAGCATTATCCCAGGCACCGCCTGCGTTAGCCATCAAAATAGCTACCAGCACGCCGGCTGCCAAAGAGCCACCAATCATACCACCCAATGCTTCGGTACCAAAGAGGAAACCGATCAGCAGCGGAGCAACGATTGCCAGAACGCCCGGCAGAATCATTTCGTGCAAGGCAGCAGCAGTAGAGATATCTACGCATTTACGATAGTCAGCTTTAGCTTTGCCTTCCAGCAAACCAGGGATCTCACGGAATTGACGACGAACTTCTTCGATCATTTCGTAAGCGGCTTTACCAACAGATTCCATGGTCATAGCGCCAAAAACGAACGGCAGAGTTGCGCCGATGAACAGGCCAACCAAAGTTACAGGGTTGAGCAAGTCAATGGTAGTGAGGTTAACGGTATGCGCATAAGCAGAGAACAGAGCCAGTGCAGTAAGTGCAGCAGAACCGATAGCAAAGCCTTTGCCGATAGCAGCAGTAGTGTTGCCAACTGAGTCAAGTTTATCAGTGATTTCACGAACTTCAGGAGGAAGCTCGGACATTTCAGCAATACCGCCGGCATTGTCGGCGATCGGGCCGTAAGCGTCAACAGCAACGGTCAAACCGGTGGTGGAGAGCATACCTACAGCAGCCAGAGAGATACCGAACAGTCCCATGCCGCCGTTAGTAGCGCCGCCCATTACAAAGAAGGATACGATTACGCCGATGCAGATGAAAAGCATAGGCCAGAAAGTAGAATACATACCAACTGCCAAACCGGCAATAATAGTGGTTGCCGGACCGGTTTCGGATTGTTGAGCGATTTTCTTAACACTCCCGAAATCAGCAGAGGTATAGATCTCGGTGATCTTGCCAATGATCATACCAACAAGCAGACCTGCTGCAATAGCCCAGAATGCATCCAGAGAACCAAACAGGCTGTTAGAAAGATAAGCAGCAGCAGCGATAACGATAGCACCGCCGATGTAAGTACCGCTGTTCAGTGCAGCCTGAGGGTTTTGAGATTTGCTGGAACGGGCAAACATAACACCGATGATAGAAGCAAGGATACCGGCAACAGCCAGCATGAAAACAAATTCGACACCTTCACCGCCGGGATATGCAACTGCACCCAGAGTCAAGGCGGAGATAATTGCGCCTACATAGGATTCAAACAAGTCGGCACCCATACCGGCAACGTCGCCTACGTTATCGCCTACGTTATCAGCAATAGTAGCAGGGTTACGCGGATCGTCTTCCGGAATACCGGCTTCAACTTTACCAACAAGGTCAGCGCCAACGTCAGCAGCTTTAGTATAAATACCGCCGCCAACACGGGCAAACAATGCGATCGAGCTTGCGCCCAGACCAAAACCGGTAACAATATCAATGTTACGGTCAAAAACAAAATAAGCTACAGCCAGGCCGGCAATACCAAGGCCTACAACGCCCAGGCCCATTACAGCGCCGCCGGAGAAAGCGATTTTCAGAGCTTCGCTCATGCCGTGACGGGCAGCTTCAGCTGTACGAACGTTAGCTTTAGTAGCCACGTTCATACCCAGATAACCTGCGCAGATGGAGAATACAGCACCGCCGATAAAGCAGAGCGCAGTGCTTACTGATAAGAATGTAGCAATAATTGCAGCAACAACAACGATGAAGATAGCAAGATATTTGTATTCTCTGTACAGGAATGCCATTGCACCTTCATGGATATAGCCAGCGATCTCCTTCATACGGGCAGTACCGGCATTAGCAGCGCTGATAGCGTTACTGAGCATTACTGCCACGCCGAGGGCAACAAGACCGACGACTATGGATAAAATTAAATAAGTACTCAAAACATTGATCCCCTTTCTGTTTCTTTTGAGTTTTTAAAAATTAAGAACGCAGAGCGTTCTTTTTAACCAAATTAACCGTTGATTTTTGCCAGAGCAAGCGTGATGATACCAAAAGCAGTACCCAAACCAATCGTAACTTTAGCCATTAAAGTATCAACATCATTACCCTTGCCGAAGAAGGCACCACCACCGCCTCCGCCGAACGCATCTGACAAGCCTGAGCCCTTCCCGGACTGCATTAACACAGACGCTATCAAGGCGATACAGACGATTACGTCTAATACCATTAAGACAGTTGCAATCACAAAGCTTACCTCCTCTTTTACTTAGTACCTAACTATTCTATCATAATGTTATACAGCTTACAACGGTAAAATATAAAAAATTGTACAAAATTTAGTAAAAAGCAGGGCAAATACGCGTCCGGTATCTGCCCTGCTTCAAAATAACCGTTACTCCGATTATTTATTGATGTTGTAAAATACAGCTTTGCCTTTATACTTGGCAGCGCCGCCGAGGTCTTCCTCGATACGGAGCAGCTGGTTGTATTTGGCCACGCGGTCAGTACGTGCCGGAGCACCTGTTTTGATCTGTCCGGCATTGACAGCAACGGCAATATCTGCCAATGTAGTATCTTCGGTTTCACCGCTGCGATGCGAAATAATGCAGGTATAGCCTGCCCGTTTAGCAGTTTCAATAGCATTGAAGGTCTCTGTCAAAGTACCTATCTGATTGACTTTGATCAAAATAGCGTTAGCAGTATCATTTTTGATACCTTCAAGCAAACGTTCTTCATTGGTAACAAACAGATCGTCGCCAACCAGCTGAACTTTCGTGCCTAATTTCTTCGTAAGCGCTTTCCAGCCCTTCCAGTCGTCTTCCGCCAAACCGTCTTCGATTGAAACGATCGGGTATTTTTCGCACAAAGCAGCCAGATAATCTACCATTTGATTGGAGGTTTTTACCAAACCTTCGCCTTCCATCTGATATTTTCCATCTTTATAAAATTCGCTGGCAGCAACGTCTAAAGCGATCATGATATCTTCGCCCGGTTTATAGCCTGCTTTTTTCACTGCTTCAAGGATGACTTCGATCGCCTCTTCATTGGATTTCAGATTCGGCGCAAAACCACCTTCATCACCCAGGCCTGTTCCCAGTCCTTTAGCGTTCAGCAGGGCCTTTAAACCATGATAGATTTCAGCGTTCATGCGCAAAGCCTCGCTGAAGCTTGCAGCACCGACCGGCATGATCATAAATTCCTGAATATCGACGTTATTATCAGCATGCTGGCCGCCGTTCAGGATATTCATCATCGGTACCGGCAGCTCCTGTGCGTAAACACCGCCCAGATACAGATACAGCGGCAACCCTACAGAAGCAGCGGCAGCCTTTGCTACAGCCATGGAGACACCTAAAATAGCGTTGGCGCCTAATTTTCCTTTATTTGGGGTCCCGTCCAAACGGATCAGCATCTCGTCTATTTCTACCTGACGGGTTGCTTCCAGTCCAATCAAAGCTTCAGCAATAACGTCGTTGACATTATCGACTGCTTTAGTCACGCCTTTGCCCAGATAGCGGTTTTTATCATCGTCACGCAGCTCTACCGCTTCATGCGCGCCGGTAGACGCTCCTGAAGGAACAGCAGCGCGTCCAACGGAACCGTCTTCCAGGCAAACCTCTACTTCGATAGTCGGATTGCCGCGGGAATCCAAAATTTCTCTTGCATATACTTCAGTAATCATTGCCACTCTAACTTCACCTCATCATTTATTTTTATCTGTTAACAGACTTTTCCCTGTCATCGCAGCAGGCTGCTTGATTTTCAGCAGTTCCAGCAGCGTCGGCGCAATATCAGCCAAAATGCCTTCGTGTAAAGTATGTTTTTCATCACTGACTACCAAAAAAGGAACCTGATTCGTTGTGTGAGCCGTATAAGGCTGTCCTGTCGTTTCGTCAAGCATCTTTTCCAGATTGCCATGATCAGCCGTAATACAGGCTGTTCCATGCAGTGACAATACCTTTTCAACAATACGCCCTACACAGGCATCGACAGTTTCCATTGCCTTGACAGCAGCATTCAGCACGCCTGTATGCCCTACCATATCGGGATTGGCAAAATTCAATATTATCATGTCGTACTTATCTGTATCCAGAAGCTCTGCCAGCTTATCTGTCACAAGCTCGGCGCTCATTTCCGGCTGCAGATCATAGGTAGCCACTTTCGGTGACGGAATCAGAACTCTGTCTTCACCGATATTCGGTTCTTCCTCGCCGCCATTAAAGAAAAAGGTCACATGAGCATATTTTTCCGTTTCGGCGATCCGCAGCTGCTGAAGCTTGTGGTCAGCCAGTACTTTGCCCAGCGTATCTTCCAGCGTTTCCGGAGCAAAGGCAACGGGAGCTTTTATAGTTTCGTCATACTGCGTCATACAAACAAAATTTACCGGACGGGCTGTCTGAGGACGCGCAAAATAAGGAAATTCTTCATCTACAAATGCTCTGGTCAGCTGCCTTGCCCTGTCGGGACGGAAATTGAAAAAAATCATGCCGTCACCGGCTTTGACGCAAGAATCTGCTTCAGGTGCAGCTATGAACGGAACTACAAATTCATCAGTGACCCCGCCCGCATAAGAAGCACGCACACCGCTGACCGCATCAGTACAAACAGTGCCGTCATGCAAAACCATAGCGTCATAAGCTTTCTGCACACGTTCCCAGCGTTTATCGCGGTCCATAGCGTAATAACGCCCTGCTACTGTAGCGATTTTACCCACGCCGATACGCTTCATCTCCGCGTCAAGTTCTGCCAGATAAACATCGGCAGTCTGCGGTCCAACATCGCGTCCGTCTAAAAAAGCATGTACATAAACCTTGTTCAGGCCCTGCCGTTTAGCCATTTCTAATAGAGCAAACAAATGACTGATATGACTGTGCACTCCACCGTCAGAAACAAGACCCAGCAGGTGCAGCGCACTGCCGTTGGCTTTTACGGTCTGCATAGCTTTACTCAAAACAGTGTTTTCAAAAAAGTCACCGTCTTTTATGGCTTTAGTGATCCTTGTCAGCTCCTGATAGACAATACGTCCTGCCCCGATATTCAAGTGACCGACTTCGGAATTACCCATCTGCCCGTCTGGCAGGCCTACGGCTGCACCAGAACAGGATAAGCGCGTATGCGGATATTTGTCGAACAAAGCATCCAAATTAGGTGTCTTTGCCAAAGCAGCTGCATTATACTGCCCTGCCGGAGCAATACCCCAGCCATCTAAAATCATCAGCAATAGCGGCTGTTTTGCCATTTTCGTCACCCCTTATATACTGCGTGCGATAGCAGAAAACGCTTGCGCATCCAGGCTCGCCCCACCTACAAGAACTCCGTCGATACCGCTGATTGCAAAATCTGCGGCATTTTTAGCATTAACGCTGCCGCCATATAAAACACGAACCTTACGCGCGATATCTGCAGAAAATAGTTTTTCCAGCTTATTTCTGATCAGCAGGCATACTTCCTGAGCATCTTTAGCAGTTGCAGCCTGACCGCTGCCAATAGCCCACAATGGTTCATAGGCAACAACCAAAACTTCCGCTTCATCAGGAGTAATGCCCTTTAAGGCACTTTTCAGCTGCATGCTGATTTTACGTGAAGTCTTTCCTTCTGCGCGCTCCTGGGCATTTTCACCTACGCATAACATCGGTTTCAAACCATTTCTGTATGCAGCTCGCATCTTTTTAGCAACAGCCACTTCATTATCACCGAACATGGTGCGGCGTTCAGAATGACCGATCAAAACATATTCAGCGCAGATATCAGCAATCATTTTACCGGAAACAGCACCTGTATAAGCGCCTTCATCTTCCCAATGCAGGTCCTGAGCTCCGTAGCCTACATGTTTACCGTCAATGGCTTCAGCAACGCTTTCCAGTGCTGTAAACGGCGGAAAAACAACTACTTCGTTCAGTGTCCCATTAGTATCACTGACGATATCTTCAGCCAGTTCAACTGCTTCATCCACATTTTTATGCATTTTCCAGTTGCCGGCCACAATTTTACGGCGTACATCATCTAAAGCCGCAACACCTGGCAGGACCTTGCCTTCCAGATATTCCAGCGAAGCGCCTCCGCCAGTGGAGATATGCGTAATTTTTTTAGCCAGCCCCAGCTTTTCAATGGCAGCCACAGAATCACCGCCGCCGACAATGCTCATAGCTCTACTTTTAGCAACAGCCTGAGCGACAGCTTCAGTCCCTTTGCAGAAGGCATCCATTTCAAAAACACCCATGGGCCCGTTCCACACGATCATTTTAGCATCCTGCAGCGCATCCTGATACAAAGTGCTGGTCGCAGGGCCAATATCCAAAGCCATATATTTTTGATCCAGCTTAGCTACTTTTTCAACTTTATGGCTGGCATCGGCAGCAAACGTCTCTGCCATTACCAGATCTACCGGCAGCAGCAATTTTACTTTACGTGCTTTGGCCTTAGCCAGCAGTTCTTTTGCTAAAGCGATCTTATCATCTTCAACTAAAGATTTGCCCATTTTATGCCCTTGAGCAGCTAAAAAAGTATTGGCCATACCGCCGCCGATCAGCAGGGTATCGACTTTTTCCAAAAGATTTTCGATCACGCCGATCTTGTCGGAAACCTTGGCACCGCCAATGATAGCAACAAAGGGATGCAGTGGATTTTCCACAGCCTGTCCGACAAAGCGAATTTCTTTTTCCAGTAAAAAGCCTGCTGCTGAAGGCAGAAAATGCGTAACCCCTTCCACCGAAGCATGGGCTCTATGAGAAACACCAAAGCCGTCATTAACATACAGATCTGCTAAAGATGCCAGTTTTTCGGCAAAATCCATATCATTTTTTTCTTCTTCTTTATGGAAGCGCAGGTTTTCCAGCATCAAAATCTTACCGGGTTTAAGCTTCTGTACTGCTTTTTCAGCTTCTTCACCGATGCAGTCACCTGCAAAAGCAACAGGCATATTCAGCAGCTTTGCCAAATGCTTGGCAACAGGCGCCAGACTGTATTTTATATTAACTTGTCCTTTAGGACGGCCTAAATGCGCCATCAAAATGACCGCAGCTTTATGCTCCAGTAAATATTTGATAGTTTCTAACGAAGCACGAATTCTGGTATCATCGGTAATCTTACCGGTTTCGTCCATCGGCACATTATAGTCGACACGTACCAGAACTTTTTGACCAGCAACGTCTAAATCACACAGGTTTTTTTTATCCATTAGAATGATATACTCCTTTAATTACAGGCCTTGTTTAGCAATGTAGGCAGCAAGATCTACCACACGATTGGAATAACCCCATTCGTTATCATACCAGCTGACAACTTTCGCCATTCTTTTGCCGACCATCATCGTAGACAAACCATCAACGATAGAACTCAACGGACAGCCATTGTAATCTCTGGAAACCAAAGGCAGCTCATTATAACCCATAATGCCTTTTAATTCACCCTCAGCTGCTTTTTTCAAAGCGGCATTTATTTCTTCAACAGTAGTATCTTTTTCCAAAACAACAGTCAAATCAGTAATGGAAACATTTGGTGTCGGCACACGCATAGCAAAGCCATTCAATTTGCCTTTGACTTCAGGAAGCACCAGAGAAACTGCTTTCGCAGCTCCGGTAGTAGTAGGAATAATGGACATCGCCGCAGCACGGGCACGACGCAGATCCTTATGCGGTAAATCAAGGATTTTCTGATCATTTGTATAGGAATGGACAGTAGTCATCAAACCGCTTTCAATACCAAAGTTTTCCAAAAGCACTTTGGTAAACGGAGCCAGGCAGTTAGTAGTGCAGGAAGCATTTGAAATGATATGATGCTCCGCAGCGTTGTATTTTTTCTCATTAACACCCATAACGATAGTGATATCCTCGCCTTTAGCAGGTGCGGAAATAATTACTTTTTTAGCGCCGGCAGTCAAGTGCGCTTTTGCTTTTTCACCTTCAGTAAAGCGTCCAGTAGATTCAACTACGATCTCAACTCCCAATTCACCCCAAGGCAGCTTAGCAGGATCTGTTTGAGCGATAACTTTGATTTTTTTACCGTCAACAACGATATTATCACCGTCAACAGAAACTTCATGCGGGAAAGTGCCATGTACAGAGTCATATTTCAAAAGATGAGCCAAAGTTGCAGCATCAGTCAAGTCGTTAACGGCAACTACTTCTACCTCCGGATTAGTAAAAGCAACACGGAAAACCTCGCGGCCGATACGGCCAAAACCATTAATACCAATTTTTGTCATGATAAAAATCCTCCTTTTATGCTTTGAGCAAATTATATGTTTGCACTAATGTGCCTTGTAACCTTAATCATTTTCCAACATTCTCACTATGTCGTGAGCTGCTGCTTCATCAGTTATCAGTATATCCTGACGCGACGCCCTGATTACTGACAAGATAGCTGCTGCTTTAGACCGTCCTCCGGCTACGCCGATAACAGTTCCGATCTTTGGCAGATCCTGCAGCATCAGTCCGGCGTTGTTTGTCATATAGATCTGTCTGCCATCTAAAGCGCAGTACTGCCCGAACGCTTCGCCTACGGCGCCGTCATCCAGCAGTTTTTTTATGAATTCCGGCGGCAGCCTGCGGTGCCGTGCCATTACTGAAGCCTGTCCTACACCATGCACCAGGATATCGGCCTGTTTGATAATATCAACCACAGATTTGACCCCAATATCCTCTGCTAAAATACTATTCAGTATCTCTTCACTGACGCTGTCCGGGACATACAGCTGCCTGTAAGATGCTCCCAGCCGCTGAGCCAGGACTGTGGCTATAGTATTAGCCTGTAATTCAACATTATCACCCAAACCGCCGCGGGCTGGTACTACAACTGTTTTAGGCTCATTGCCGCTTACATTAGCAGCCAGGGCAGCCATAGTTGTACCACCGCTTACGGCAACGATATGTTCTTTGCCGTCATTCAGCAGATTTCCAAGAATCCTCGCCGCAGCACGGCCGATTTCACGTTTGACCACCTCTTCCTGGTCAGAGTCTCCTGGAATGATGACTACACGCCCAATATCCAGGCGTTCACATAAAAACTGTTCCAAAGAGTTCAGATCCTGCAATTTACGGACATAATCAGCAAGCTCTTTCAGAATATCCGCGCCCTCTTCAGTCACCGACATTCCGGCAGAAGAAAATGCCAGTAAACCACCGTTTTTCAAAAAATCGACCTGTGCCCGCAATACTCTTTCACTCAACCCCAGCCTGGCAGCCAAAGCCCTGCGTCCGATAGGATACTCATGGCTCACCTGCCTTAATATCTGGTATCTCTGAACTAAAAGATTTGTAAGCTCGGGAACGATTTTTTTCTGTAAATTAATAATACTGTCCATAGTGATCTCCCAGCGTATTTTGTCCCTCGTGGTCCATTTTTAGTCCCACCAGCTCTAAAAATAAATTTTCAGAAATCTTCATTTAGTCTATTGTAGCACAAGGTATAAAAGAAAAAAAGTGGTGTTGTGTTAAAAACAGCAACAAATCATAATTTATTTATTAAATTTCAAACAAAAAATAAAAAGCCGAAGAACAGTCCTCGGCTTTAAAGTAAAATCTTACTAACGATAACTTACATTTTCAGGATACATATCATGCATCATCAAACGTTTTTTAGCAGCTGCTTCCCACTCTGTGCCCGGTTTGCCATAGTTGGCATATGGGTCGATCGCCAAACCTCCGCGCGGAGTAAATTTACCCCAAACTTCTATATATTTCGGTTCCATCAGCTTGATCAGGTCTTTCATAATAATATTTACGCAATCTTCGTGAAAATCGCCATGATTGCGAAAGCTGAATAAATACAGCTTTAACGATTTACTTTCTACAAGTTTCTGATCAGGCACATAGGAAATATAGATCGCAGCAAAATCCGGCTGTCCTGTCATCGGGCACAGGCTTGTAAATTCCGGGCAGTTAAATTTTACAAAATAATCATTGCCGGGATGTTTATTAATAAAAGCTTCCAGTACTTCAGGAGCATAGTCCGTAGGATACTTAGTTTTATTGCCTAAAAGGCTCACGCCTGTCAATTCTTTTTGGTCTCTTCCAGAAGTCATAAATCCTCCTTATTTTTTTGCTGAAGCAAAATTAAATATTTCACAGCGTTCTAAAGCTGTCACCAATACCATACCCACGACACCGGAGATAAACTGGCCTACTAAAACAGTAGACGCCAACAGCCAGTAAGGCAGATCCAGCAATACAGAAAGCCAGACCGGCACTCCTAACCCCGGTATTAAAGTAATTGCCAGCATCACAGCCCAATTACCTAAATCATGGCGTTTAGCATAAACTATTGTCAGACTTGTCATAATACCAACCAAACCGCCGCCTAACATATCCAAAGGTCCCAAACCACCCATCAGAGTATTTGCCAATACATTTACCAAACCAAATGGAATTATCAGGAAAGGAAAGATAGCGCTCAAACCATATAAAGCCGTCGCAATGCGTACCTGGTACTGTCCGAAGGCAAAGCTTTGCGTACACATCATAACAACCAGATATAAAGCCATACACAAGGCGGAAATAGTCAATTTTTGCGTTTTAGTGAGATTTTTCATATTACTATGCTCCTTTCTTGCTGTGACCAAGAACGGAACTACATAAAAAAGGACGAAAATCAAAATTTTCGTCCCATCCATGTTAAAACAGTTCTGCTTTAAGCAGAACACCCGTAGTTTTATTTTGAGACAGGATGGTCACGAACTGTCTGTTATTTGATTACTTAGGCATTATAGCAAAGTTTACTCATCTTTGCAAGTACTTTACAGTAGAATTGATTATACAATAGCTTTATCAGGACGGACTAAGAACCACGCCAATACGCCAACAACACCCGATAATGCTGTTGCGATCAGTGCAGCATCCCAACCGTAGCTGGTCGCGATCCAGGCAGTTAAAGTTGGAGCTATGACGCCACCAATATTTCCCCAGAAGTTCATCCACCCGGAAATAGAACCGGCAAACTCTCCCCCTAAATTGATCGCACAGGCCCAGGAGGCATTGAAAGTCAATCCCAGCGACCCCAGTGATAAAGATAGCCACATTACGTTTTGCATAGGATCAGCGGTTCTTGTAGCAATATACAAAGCCAGGGAACAAATTATAATTCCAGCAGAACCACATAAAGTACGTATCCAATATTGTGAAGCACCTTTGGCAATAGCTTTATCACAGAAATAACCGCTGCTGAAGGTAATGATAATCAAAGTCAGCCACGGCATTGCTGCCCATATGCCCATTTTTGCAAGTGAGAAACCGTGTGCCTCCATTAAATAAAGCGGCAGCCATGCCAAAAATACGAACATAATATAATCGGTGATGAAATACTGCACACCAATAGCCCAAAACTGTACAGAAGTAAATAATTTACCCCACGGAGCAGCTTTTTTTACAATTGGAACATCAGTACGTCCTTCGTTAATATGAGCTAATTCAGCTTCATTAACATAGGGGCTTTCTGCAGGATTTTCAGGAACATATTTATGCCATACCCAAGCCATTAAGATCCCCACAATGCCAAAAATCAAAAAAACCATTTTCCAACCAACTGTAGACATCAATGCAACAGTCAAAGCCGGCCCTATTACTGGCCCCAAAAAAGAACCGTTCAACAAAAATGAGCTGGCGTTGCCTTTTTCCTTTTTATTAAACCATCTGAAAATAGCAATCGCAAAAGCAGGATAAATAGGCCCTTCACCCATACCGAACAAAAATCTTACTGCAGCAAAAGAAAATTTTCCCTTTGCCACAGCAGTCAAAGCAGTAAATACAGACCACCAAATTACAGCCAGACTTCCTGTAATCCGGTGTCCAAACTTTTCAGCCATCATACCACCTGGAACCTGCATCAAAGCATAACCGGCAAAGAAAAATGATTGAATAAGTCCCATATCTATTTTATCAAAACCATATTCTTTCATAATAACAGGAGTAGCAACAGACAGATTTACTCTATCCATATATGAAACAAAACTGACGATAAAAATCAACCAGGCAACTTTCCATCTAAAATTACTCATCTTCATCATAATATCTTCCCCCACATAATAAAGTTCATTTATAAAGAACAAAGTGCTTTTATAGCTTACTATCCGACATTTCGATTGTCAATAAAAACTTTATATTTTTAGTAAAAGATATTTATTTTTGTAAACTTAATGTATCATTTTTACATTTTTGTAATTTTTCATAATAATCTAAAATATTGGTACTTTGAATAAGCTTTTTAGTATTTGCAAACTATGTCATTTCAAGAATCATATATAATGCTTATTTTAAAACAGACAGTTTTCCAGTACACAGGCATGCAACTTCCGCTTTTGCCTGCCATGTGTCCCAGGGCAAGGTCTGGCCGGATAGTATTTTCATCACATAAAAAAATAACCATACCGTATGGTATGGTTATTTTCTAACCGGCAGCTTTCTATCCTCCCAGGCCGCTTCCAGCCAAGTACTTTCGACGT
>OGFD01000068.1_pt1 | contig 72635 bp, 65 predicted proteins | sample 1570851 | NCBI WGS metagenome assembly OGFD01 (sample SAMEA2582077, study PRJEB24529) | metagenome | biome: Human gut stool | place: China | collected 2011
TTTGTTGCTCAGGTACTTAAAAAAAATATTTTATAATAGTGTTGCGGAATTAAGGATATATAAAACGGCTGTCAGTGACGAAATCATCTTGCCATTTTACTTTAACCAGTTTGCTTTTATTTTCTCCTTTTGTTCCAGGTTTGTCAAATAGGAGCAGGGCTGCACATTTTGGTATATAAAAGCCAGCCTGATGTGAACCGTTTTTTCCTGTATCATTGGCTGTAATAAAACGGCAAAATGCATGTCTTGAGCTTTGTACTTTAGCAATAGCACTGTTTAATATGTCACTCATGGCTATTCTGTTAGCATTGTTTGGACTATCTGTTTTGAAACTGCGGTAATTAAAGGTACAACTACTGAGTTACCGCATTGTCTGTATGCCTGTACATCAGACACTTTATTTATAATATATTCGTCTGGATATCCCATTAGTCGTGCACACTCTCTTGGTGTTAACCGACGAGGATTCATACCGTTTTCTTGCGGTATAAGAATTTCCGAACCATCTTTATAATATCTTGCACTTAAAGTACGACTTATACCATTCAGGTCTACTAAGCCGAATCCAAATCCATTTCCTTTGGCTTTATGCTTATCTGCATAATTTTGCAGATAAGTCCATAGTTTATCTGAAAGGGTGTATTTAGGATCTGGATAATTGTCTAAAATATCTTGTATTTTCTTGAGTGGATTATTGGCTTTAGGAAATCTAAATTCTTCTTTTCCTTTATAACGTCTTTTATCAAAACCTACAATCATTATACGTTCCCTATGCTGCGGCACATAATCTTTCCCGTCCATTACTTGATAATGAATCGAGTATTCCAGCTCTTCCAATGTAGATTGAATAACTTTAAATGTATTTCCTTTGTCGTGTGAGACAAGATTTTTTACATTTTCCAGATAAAAAGCTTTAGGCCTGTGTCTGTTTAGAATCTCTGCAACATCAAAAAACAAAGTTCCTTGAGTTTTGTCTTTGAAGCCAGTCTCTCTTCCCAGACTTTTTTTCTTGGATACTCCGGCAATGGAAAATGGCTGACATGGGAAGCCTGCACACAATATGTCAAATTTCTCGGGGATATATTTTTTAGTTTCCTCTTTTGTGATATCACCAAATGGCATCTCTCCAAAATTTGCCATGTATGTTTTTTGTGCAAAAGGATTCCATTCAGAAGAAAAAACACATTTTCCACCTTGTGCTTGCATGGCAAGACGAAAACCTCCCATTCCTGCAAATAAATCAATGAAAGTAAATTTGTAGTCAATTGGATCGGGGAAAGGTATTTGGAAAAAATCATTAAATAATCCAGCTTGTATTGGATCATGTAAGATATCTTCTGTAACTTCAATTTTGGGGAACTTGTATTCTAAATATTCTTTTAAATATTTTTTCGCTTGTTTAATTGAAAAATCATTGATGAGGTTACGATTGTGCAGGTAATGTGTGATGACGGCTAGTTGATTGTCATATGATTTAGGACCATACATATAAATTTGTACTTTTCCTGCAGAAGTATCTTTGATAGTAATCTTTTCCGGAAAGTCCGTTAAATGTATGCTGGGTATATTTTTATTCATAAATCCAATGGTAATTTAATGACAAAGATACAAAATCCCCTTCAAATCTTGATTGTTTTCTATTTTAAAAATTTGAGTAGGCTAAGCACCCGGCGCCTTACCATATTTCTATGGCAGGTTTCCAAATGCTCGCCTCCGAACCGGACTTACACCTCTCAGCGTATCCGGCTCTCCACTAATTTCAGTCTATCTTTCCGTCATGTATCTTCTTATGACAACTCCTGCACACTGCAATCGTCTTGCGTTTGCGGGCAATCATGTGTCGTTCCCAGCTTTCCTTTCCCTGCAAGTTCTTTAGCTTCCTTACATGGTGCATAACAAGGTCGTCTGTCGCTCCACATAGTTCACACTCACGGGCTTTCAGCCTTTCAACAAGACTTGTCCGTCCCGCAGTATAAATTGTTCGTGGCATAGTGTCACATTCCGATTTATAGATGGGTTTCTTTCGTTTGAAGCCACCATCGTAAAAGAATCTTTCCTTTACACCTGTTTTAGTCATGTGTTTTATGATAAACCTACCGTTCTTACGATATTTTTTGTTTACCTCACGTGTACGGCATTTATATTTGCCTGCAAACGTTTTGTACATGCTGTATTCCATGATGTACTTGAAATTATTCAAGGCATGGGCGCAGTTGTTGGCTATGGAGTAATAGTTATAGAAACCCACGATTTCTCGATTATAACTATCAAGGATTTCAAGGTCGTCATTGAATATCAGTCCCGATTTGCATTTCGGTTTCCATATTTCCTTTCCGTTACGGTTTGTCAGTTCTAAGACTCCCAAATTGAAAAGTTTTTTACGGACAGTTTCCATACTGACATTTAAGCAGACCCTTTTACCATAGGTTCTTCTTAATCTACCCCGTTTATCCCTTTTTTGGTCGTTGGACTTTCTTACAGTGATTTCATATCCGAGAAATTTGGCTGGTCTTTCCGTGTGAGTGACAAGTGTCTTTTCATCGGACAGCTCCAATGCCAGTTTATCAGCAAGGAAGTTTTTAATATCTTCCTTTATCTGTTGTGCATCTTGCTTGCTTCCGATAATTCCCACAAGAAAATCATCTGCATATCTTGCATATTTCATTCTTCTGTAATCGGCGTCCATTTCTTCGCCGTTGGGATATTTAGCCCGTCCTTTTTCTATTGCTTTCAGTTCAAGGATTAGCTTTGTCCTTTGCCTTTCATCTTTTACGGATTTCAATTTTCGCACAATACGTTTTCTTGCATTGCCAAAGTTCATACTTTCTCTACTGAATCTTCGTTTCTTCCCTTTGTCGAATTTGGCTATGTATTCCTTTATATACTTATCCAGCTTGTCAAGGTATATATTAGCCAATATCGGGCTGATGATACCCCCTTGCGGTGTGCCACTGTAAGTATTGTGGAATTGCCATTCCTCGACATATCCAGCTTTCAAAAACTTGCGTATCAGTCGGATGAATCGTTCATCCGCAATGCGCTCCGAGAGAATGTTTATCAATACATCATGGTTTATATTGTCAAAGAAGCCTTTTATATCTCCCTCTACAAACCATTTTGCACCGCTAAACTCCTTTTGGATATGAGTTAATGCAGTATGGCAGCTTCGATTGGGACGAAACCCATGCGAGGTATATTCAAAACTTCCCTCGTATATGGCTTCCAATACCATTCTTACCACTTCCTGTATTAACTTGTCATTGAAAGTCGGCACGCCAAGAGGTCTTTTCTTACCGTTTTTCTTCGGTATGTACACTCTCTTTGACGGTTGGGGTTGATACGTTTCATCTTTTAACATATCAATTAACTTTTCAATTCGTTTCAGGCTCATGTTGTCAATGGTCTGACCGTCCGAACCTTTAGTCATGTTACCTTCTTTAGCGTAAATACGCTGATAGGCAACATAGAACATTTCCTCATTGAACAAAATTCTGTAAAGACGTTCAAACTTATAGCTTGCATCCTTACTGTGTTCTGATAGACTGTTTAATACTCTTTCTGGACTTCTCATAATGTCTCTCACATTTTCCGTTAATTGTATTAATAATTAGCTGCTTCCCTTCGCCATGTACAAGGCGTTACCTTGCTCAAACTACTATGGAAGCTCCGTTACCACTCCGAATTTTCATAGGTCGAACCTAATAGCCTTTCGGCACTTCGGGATAGGTAATCCCCGTTTATCACATCGTAACTGTTGGCATGATAGATTGTCGGATACGACTTCCGTCCTTTACTCGCTTACTGCGGTTGTGTCGTGATAAGTTCTTGCTACATTCATACCTATTCACTGAAGTAGTATCACGATATGGCGGTTGATAGTTACCTTACGCCATAGCCTCAAGGGGGACCACTCAGACTATCGTTCAATCAATTCGGACTTTATCCTCATATCTATCTTTTCATCTCGCCATTCAGTCGCAGTTTGGTAACTAACTGACTTATGACTTTTCCGACATGCTACACTCCCTGCTCGGTTAAGTTTTCCCGAAACAGATAAGTCGGCTGATGATAGGTTATTTTTCAAAGAACACGTTCCTAATCTCTTGCCAAAGAGATATTTACGATACAACCTTTACGGGCGCACATAAGTATTATATGTAATAATTGGGTTAGATATTGATTGATTACTGGATGTTTAAGCTATTTTTAGCAGGGGTGCTTATCTTCTTGTTTTATATTTGATCATGTTTTGTAGTTTATAATAGTGATATTCTTATATGAAATATAATTATCTCATCACTTCCCCTTATCTTTGCATCATGAATTATCTGGAACTGTTTGGAACCCTCGTAGGGTTAGTCTATTTGTGGCTTGAATACCGGGCCAGTATTTATCTGTGGCTGGCATGTATCATAATGCCGGCCATCTATCTGGTAGTTTATTACCAGGCCGGACTCTATGCCGATTTCGGAATCAATGTCTATTACCTGATCGCTTCGGTCTACGGCTGGATTGTCTGGAGCAGAGGACGGAAAAAGCATGATGCACAGCAGGAGGAAAAGGAAATCCCTATCACCCGCATGCCGTTCAGGAAGTATTTTCCTTTGACGGTGGTCTTTGTCCTGTGCTGGGTGTTCATAGCGTGGATACTGATTAAGTGGACAGACAGCAGCGTGCCCTGGACGGACAGTTTTACGACGGCCCTGAGCGTGATAGCCATGTGGATGCTGGCCCGCAAATATGTGGAGCAGTGGTGGGCCTGGATGATTGTGGACTGGGTATGTTGTGCCCTCTATATCTACAAGGAGCTGTATTTCACTTCAGCTTTGTATGGAGTGTATGCGATCGTCGCTTTCTTCGGATGGAGAAAATGGCTTTCATTGATGAGAACCGGATCACGAACTGAAAACGAATAATCAGCAGGCAATATGGAGAAGAATAAATCAGGAATATATCCTGCTATACCCGAAGCCGTAGTTGTAGGGAACGGAGAGTTTCCATCGCATCCGTTTCCCCTGTCCGTTCTGGATCAGGCACCTTGCGTGGTGTGTTGCGATGGAGGAGCGAATGCGCTGGTAGAAAGCGGACGTCTGCCTGACTGGATTGTAGGCGACGGAGACTCTCTCTCGGAAGAGAACCGGATTCGTTTTCAGGACCGCATTCATCGCATTCCGGATCAGGAAACGAACGACCAGACGAAGGCTGTTTCCTTTTTGGCTTCGCAGGGCATACGTCGCATTGCCATTTTGGGAGCAACAGGTAAACGGGAAGATCATACGCTGGGCAATATCAGTCTGCTTATGGAGTATCAGCAGATGGGGCTGGAAGTGGTGATGCTGACGGATTACGGTTTCTTTACTCCGGCTGCAGATACACAGACCTTTGCCGGATTCCCGCACCAGCAGGTGTCCGTCTTCAATTTTGATGCGGTGCAGTTGCGGAGTGAAGGATTGAAATATCCGATCTATGATTTCCGGTATTGGTGGCAGGGAACTCTGAATGAGGTGGAAGGCGAATCGTTCCGGATTATGGCGAAAGGGCATTATCTGGTGTATCGCACTTATGAGGCGAAGGGGTAATCATAGTTGCTTGTTACAAGGATATTCCCTGACTGAAATTTATCAGCTCTCTATCTATTTTCACAAGGAACAAATAATACATCAGTATTTAAAGAACAATTATAAAAAAGGTTGTATCATTATAACCTTTATGGATTTTTTATATCTTTGTATTGTTTGTTGTGAATCAAACTCCATATACCATATGAAGTATCTGAATATAAAAAATACTGGCGGCTTGGTAAAATTTACAGCCTTTGTATGAGAAAGATCGGAAAAGACTTAGTCGCTATTTTACTATTGAATCAGTTGATTTCTAAAAAGTATGTTGAGTGTAGCGAGAGAGATGTAAGTTGGAGAGCTTTCCTGAACAGCGATTTAATAGAATTTGAATACTGAAATCCATGCCTGTTTATTATTTTTATAGGTAAGAATTGTGTTTAATGAATTCTTTATATTGTGAATTTCTTAGAAGGATTTTAGATTTGGGAATAAAATGATTACAGGCTATTTTAATAATTGTATGGCAGATATGCAAATACCTCAATCCTCTATATTAACCACCAAATACCTGAACAGGGTATTCGATAAGACTGTAGCAACCTATAAATATTATTGGTTTCTCGGCATCCTTGATTTGTGTGTGAAACAAAGAAGAATGAGTATGAATGTATGGGAGATTATGATTAAGATGGTGGCGAATGCTTGGTATCCGGTAATATACTTTCGTCTTTCATTCGGAAAATCAGAGTCGCTTTATGAGGCGATATGGGCTTTGCAAAAGGAATATAATATTCCCATTAATATCAGTATTCGAGATTTAACTGATTTGTTGCATGAACTTATCCAAAGAGCTGATGTCCGAAGACGGTTGAATTTCCTGCAAATGAATGTTCCTTTCCGTTTCTTGCGCCCTTGGATTGATACATCCGATGACCGCCAAACGATTGTCCGTTCTCAGTCGTTTGAGAACGGTTGCCTCTATAAACTAGAAAAACAAAACGGGATGTTATGGATAGAGATAAATCCTGCATGGTTGGATTATCTGAGAGAAAATTACGATATTCTGAGTGCTTTTGCATATTGGGGATTGACCGGTTTTTTGCAGGCGAGAAATCCGAATGTACCGGCTATACCCACTAAATTAATAAAGCAAGAAGATCGAAATTCGTTGTCTGCCCAGCATAAATTCTGGAATACTGCCATGAAACATGGATTGGATATCCGATGTCCGTATACCGGAAACTTATTGGAGGAACGTATGTATGATCTTGATCATTTTATACCCTGGAGTTTCGTTTCTCATGACCTGCTTTGGAATCTGATGCCAGCCGATCCGAGCATCAATAGCTCCAAGAGCAATAAGCTGCCCGATTTGAATTTGTACCTCCCGAAACTGGCTACAGCTCATCAAGCCGCTTTAGCTATCAATCTGCATGAAGGCAAACAAGAAAAATTATTAGAAGACTATCTTTCGTTGGGACATACACCACAAGAAATCGTTTCTATGGACAAAGAGCATTTGTTGGATTGTTTTTTCCAGACATTCACACCTATGCATCAGATAGCTTTGAATATGGGATTTGAAATTTGGAAATATTAGAATTATGATAATTGAAAAAATAAATCATCCTTACCTAACAGCAATTAAACGCACAGACTTATCTGTACCTGTTCGTTATCTTTTGCAACACGACTTATTAAAAGGGCGCATTCTTGATTTCGGATGCGGTTTCGGGTATGATACAGATGAGTTGAAACGGCGAGGATATGATATTATCGGATATGATTATTATTATCGTACAGAATATCCGGAAGGCAAATTCGACACTATATTTTGTGTATATGTGTTGAATGTACTGGAGCCGTATGCTCAAGCTGAGGTGATGATGAATGTTTCCAATCTTCTATCACCTAAAGGTACTGCCTATTTTGCTGTACGTCGTGATCTAAAAGAAGAAGGTTTCAGGCTCCATGCCATTTATCGGGAATACACCTACCAATGCAATGTGCGTTTACCGTTCTTGAGTTTGGAATGCAATTCAAGTTATGAACTTTACCAATATAATCATTTTAATAAACTTCCACGGAAGGAAGGAGAACACTGTCCTTTCTGCCGTTTATCACGTAGGGTAGAGATAATTTGTGAAACTGCTACCTGTGTTGCATTTTACGATGGATATCCTGTTTCGCCTGGTCATGCCCTGATAATTCCTAAAAGGCATGTAGCATCTTATTTTGATTTGACGAATCATGAGCGAGAAGCAATGAATGTAATGCTTCAATATGTTAAGCAGAAGATTGATGATCGGTATCATCCAGATGGATACAACATAGGAATCAATATTAATGAGGCTGCTGGTCAGTCGGTTTTTCATGTTCATATGCATTTGATTCCTCGCTATAAGGGAGATGTAGAAAATCCAAGAGGTGGTGTGCGGGGGGTGATTCCGAGCAAGCAAAGATATTGATTAGATTATTTAATTTGTTCGTAAATAGGGTTTTACTATTATCGCATAGAAGACAATGGGAAAGCTACATCATTTAATATGAAAGAAGAATTGAAAAACAGATCGAGAAAATGGACTCTTTTGTGGCTTTTGCATAACCTTATCGTTTTAATCCTGTTCTTGGTTTCTTGTTCAATCTGCTGATAACTATAAGGGTATAGTGGCAAGCCCATTGCAGAGCGTTTTTTCTTCTTGGTATATTACAAAAGGTCGTTTTGTGAACATACTTATATTGTCTGATGTTGGGATAGGGGCTACTACATGAAGTTCCATGTTTCCATAACCTCTTATTTAGAATGTCACAGATTGCCAATTCCTCTGATGTTGTGTGCGTATATATCCGATATCAAAACTGTATAGCTTGAATATTAGAGAGTTTTATGTATATCGTTTTTAGAGGAAAATAAAATTAACTCTTTTCCTTCTATTGGACCTTACAGTAGCAGGTTATAGATAATTATAACGTATTCTCTTGTAAGTCCTAGTAAGAAACTACATTATAGCTGTTTTTTAATAACATTTTGGGACTTGTTGATTAAAATAGGTGAATATTATTATTTATACAACAAATATTGCTATATTTGTAACGTATACTAAGTATTTTTTCGGCAATGAAAACGATTAAAATAAAAATAACAGAATTAGGAGCTATAAAAGATTCAGAAATTGAAATAACTCCTGTAATGATTTTCTCTGGTGAATCTGGACTTGGAAAAAGCTATTTAGCCATGCTTTGTCATTATATTTTTGATGTATTATTAGACGTTACACGAATAGATCGATTTGTTAAGGAAAAAGGCTTAATTTTCTCTGAAATGAGAGATTCTTTTAAAGGTTCTGGTGTCGCGACTGTAATTACTAAAAAAGAGTTAGAAGAATGGTTGTCTAAAGATGCTTTGCAGTATCTTCGCTACATGTTGAACAATGACAGATTACAAGGTGATATATCCATTATATTACCAGAAAATATTGACAAAGTGATTAGTTTTAATTACGAGGAAGAGATTACAGGTATAGAGAACGATGAAGAGGTTTATGTAAAACTTACCGCTTTAGGTTTAGTCTATAGAGTGAAAGATGAATCTATAGATGATGAATCTTCATTTGCTTTTTTATTACGTTATGGGTTAATGAATCATATTTTTGGTGATTTTAAGGCATTAAGAGAAACATATGTATTTCCTCCTTCACGCGGACCAGTACTTACTGAAGAAATATATCCTAGGACAGGGTTGTATGAAAAATTTAAGGATGACTTGTTAAGAATTAATCGTATACAACCTCATCCAGAAGAAGCAGATAAGAATTTGATTAAATTACTTAGAGATGTTTTAGAAGGAACCGTTTATAGATCATCTGATAGTTATCAATATAGTTTTAATGGAAAAGAAATTCCGATTTCTGCTGCAGCTGCTTCTATTAGAGAAATAGCTCCTCTTTCTATGCTTATAGAAAGAACAGATATTAGTAAAGCTGTTATGATAATAGAGGAACCGGAGGCTCATTTACACCCATTAAAACAACGTACTATGGCTGATATCACTAGTGTAATGTGTACTGGTGGTGCATTCATGCAAATAACAAGTCATAGTGATTATTATTTGAGAAGGATTAATGAATTGATATCATTAAAAAAACTTCATAAGAAATGTAATACGGAGGATGAATTTGAAAAAATATGCTTAGATGTAAACATAGACAAACGTTTGGAGTTTGATTATGAACGTTTATCTGCATACTTGTTAGTAAAACAAGAGAATGGAGAATCAAAAGTTGTAAAGCAGACACTTGAAGATGGTATTCCATTTGCTTCATTTTCTAAGGCTATCGAAGATAGCCTGAAATCAAGATATAAACTAAATAGTTATGCAGAAAAATATGGATGTATTTAATTCATTTAAGATAATATTTGATAAATGTCCTGTTTCTATTTCAAACAACGAATGGCAAGTAAATGAAAGCAATCAACATGCATCATTTAAAACTCTAATTGTGCAGAATATAGGGAATGATTTTTATAACCTTGGAAATGCTACTTATAAAGATATGGATTGTATTACAAATAAAAGAAGTAGTATTTTAGAAGATAAAGACTGCGATGGGGCTGCATTAACAGAAATAGATGGTAAAACAATATTTATATTATCTGAGCTGAAATCTTCCCTTGATTCGTGTGATATATTGAATGCATATAAACAGATTGTTTTTACATTTTTGAAGTTGCATATGATGTTTTCATTATGTCAGGATTATGACATTAGCGATTGGAATGTTATTGGTGTCATAGCGTGTCTTCCTCCAAAAGATGAAAATCAGAAGACAAATTTGTTTTTGGAATATTTAAATATTGAGGAGGGAACAGTAAAGCCAGATGTAAAATTATTAGTACGTTTGTTATTTGAAAGTAAGATTGTTGTTGATTTAGGAAGTGTACCTTTTGTAAAACGTTTATCCCTTAATGATCAACTTAAAAGATTAAAAATAAGTATTTGTTTAAAAACAGCCGACTCAGTAGGAGACTCAAGTACTATATTAGAATTATCTCAGCTTATGTGATGATCTGGAAATGCATGCGGTGGTTTTTATTTTATATGCTAGCAGTGTTACACACGTGAAGGTAATCCCCCGAAACAAAATTCTGCCAGATTTTGGATCTCAGATCAGCCCCAGTTTTTTCGCTTTGTCACATTTTATTTGTACTTTTGCGCCGGTTTTTAAATAAAGGAAAAAAGATATGTTGACAAATGGTATTTATTCGATTGTTTTGCTGATTTTTTCGAATATCTTCATGACTTTTGCCTGGTACGGACATCTGAAGATGCGTGAAGAGTTCAGCTGGTTTGCTGCATTGCCGCTGATTGGAGTCGTTGCCTTCAGCTGGGCGATTGCTTTCTTTGAATATTGTCTGCAGGTTCCGGCCAACCGTCTGGGATTCCGCGACAGTGGGGGACCTTTCGACATCATGCAGCTGAAGGTCATTCAGGAAGTGATTACGCTGGCAGTCTTCACGGTGTTCTCTATGATTGCTTTCAAGATGGAGTTGCGCTGGAATCACCTGGCAGCCTTTGTCTGTCTGATCCTGGCGGTCTACTTTGTCTTCCGCAAATAAAATACAGTGCGTATAGCCGTTCGGGCTTTTTGAAAAACGCTTCGGCGTGCAGTTGAAAACATTTAGACGTTTCATCCTGCACGCCGAAGCGTTTTTTTGACCGGACCGGTGATGCTCCGTCTCAGTGTTCGCGCTCCTTCAGGTACTGGCGGGTTTTCTCCACATCGTCCTTGCGGATGCGCAGTTTTTCCGAATGGAACATTTCCTGATAGAACAGGGAGTCCTGTGCTTTCTTTTCGCGGATATAGTCGTAGAGTTCATCCATGTTCTTCGGTTCTTCTTCTTTCTTTTTTTCGGGCCGCGGAGCGGGAGCCGGACGTTCCGGAATGACAATACCGCGATGGTTTGCCTGATGACCGGGCAAGGTGGCGGGCAGGGTGTCTGCCGGAAGGGGAGAGGACTGCACCGTGCTGAGGCTGTCAGCTACGCTGCCCGTCACGAGAGGCATGAAAGCCAGGCTGTTCCGGCGGAGGTAGTTGGGGAACTTCAGACTGTCTTCCCGGGTCGGCTTGTAGTCCTTGTAGGTCTTCCAGGCATTTGCATATTTACGGTTGTGCCTGAGGGTACGTCCGTGCTTGTTGAAGGTCTCGTAGAGGGTCATGATGAAGTCCAGGTTGTTGATGCAGATCGCAGGGCCTACCGGGGATGTATTCATCTGATACATGCTTCCGGTGGAGGGAGTGGGACTCCAGTCATCGTTGTAGTAGGAACGGTAGGGGTTGAAGGTCCAGTAGATCTTCTGTTCCTTGGGGCGGCCTTCCACCGTGCGGTCGTACACGGGTTCTTCGCCATATTTCGTCCAGATACTGTATGGGGCGAGCCGGATGTATCCGGTGGGTTTTCTCACTCTGGTGGTGTCGATGAGGCTTCTCGGCAGGGAGAGGTCGGCTTTGAATTCCATCCATTTCTTGTCGAGAGGGGCTTCCTTGGGCTGGTTCATCTTGCTGAGGTCGGGGGTGAAGTCAAACTGGATCAGCTTGACGGCATCGGTGTTCAGCCTGAGTTCCGTGGTGTCCTGAGGATTCGATGGTTTCCCGTCCGGATCCTGTGCAGCGGCGGGCAGGAAGCCCAGTGTGCAGAGGGAGAGCAGGAGGGTAAATGAGAGATGGTCGGGATGTTTCATTGCCTGTTGTGTTTGTGGATGGTTGTTGTCAGATGCCTTTCACCCGTCCGCCCTGCATCCAGCAGCGGCGGTAGTAGTCTTCTTCCAGCCGGCTGACGATGACTCCCCGGCTGGTACTGGCGTGTACGAACCGTCCGTCTTTCAGGTAGATGCCCACATGAGTGGCTTTCCGTTTCTTGCGTCCGTTGTGGAAGAACACCAGATCGCCTTCCTTGAGGTTGCGTTTGGCTACTTTCCGGCAGTTTTTGGTGCGCTGTTCTTCAGAGCTGCGTTTCAGTTTGTGGCGATACACTTTCTTGTAGACGGCCGAGGTGAAACCTGAACAGTCGGTTCCCTTGCGGGTGGTGCCTCCGTGACGATAGGGGGTACCGATCCAGTCGGCCACCTCGATGTAGAGGCGGTGGTTGTCCTTGGCGTCGATGTCCATGTCAAGCCGGACGGCAGCTTTTGCCAGCTGACGGTAGTCGTAGCGGGGAGCCCGTGTGCCGCACGAAGCAAGCAGAAGGGCAAGCAGCATGACCAGCATGCCGGCCGGAAAACGGAGGTGTAAGCGTCTGTACATATCAATTGTTTTGAACAAATGTACGTAATATCCGGGTTGTGTGTACCTGGACTTAGGGTATTTTATGACCTGTTTAAGTTTCTTTTATCTTCCCGGAAGTAGAGGTCTGCAGACTGTTCAGCCCCGTTCGCAGCAGGTCCGGCAGGACTTATACTGGGAATGGGGCTGAATCATATGGTCATTGCGGCCGGATCGTGCGGTCGTTTTTTTTTGCATTGACCAGTCAATGCGAAGTTATCGTGCGGTCGTTTGGCCTGAATCGTGCGGTCGTTCCGGCCTGATCGTGCGGTCAGTTTTCTTCCTTCACTTCGAAGTAGTCTTCCAGTTCTTTTCCGGCGGCTCCGTCGGTGTTGTCAAGGTCACGGATGAGCGATCCTTTTTCCATCAGGGCGATGCGCGTACTGAGGTCTATGGTGTGGCTCAGGTTGTGACTCGATACGAGGATCAGGGCTTTGTGTTCTTCGCCGTAGTGTTGCAGCATGTGTTTCAGCAGCGACTGCGAAGTGGGGTCGAGGAAGTTGAAGGGTTCGTCGAGGATGACGATCTGCGGATTCTGGAGCAGGGCATTGACGATTCCGATTTTCTGCTTGTTACCGGCCGAGAGGTTCCGGATGAATTTCTTTTCTTCCAGGATTTCCGGGCCCAGGAAGCGTTCATAGCGCCGGATGCGCTCGTTGACGGTGTTCCGGTCCAGTCCGCACATGCGGCCGTTGAACTGGAAGTATTCATCGGGAGTGAGGTAGTCGATCAGGAAACTTTCGTCCATATAGGCTCCCGTGAAGGTTTTCCATTCTTCGCTGCGGGCCACGTCGGTGCCGTTCATGCAGACGGTTCCGCTGTCGGCCTGCAGGAGGTCGAGCATCAGGCGGAAGAGGGTGGTCTTTCCGGCTCCGTTGTTTCCCACCAGTCCCAGGATTTCTCCTTCGTGGAGGGTGAAGTCGGGTATGTCTACGGCAGTCTTGCTGCCATATCGTTTGATCAGGTTGTTTATCTTGATTTCCATAATTCTGTCTGTTTGCAGGAGGTTGTAAGTATTAGCGTGTGTCGCGCAGGTTTGTCAGGATGTCATATTTCTTCCGGATGACCTGACGGTACAGGTATCGCATCCACAGGGGCTGTGCGGCTATTCCGGCCATTCCCAGCAGGGTGCATACCAGATAAGCCATGTTTTCGCTGAGCACCAGGAAAAGCAGGTTGCTGAACAGGATGGGGAAGAAGAAGGCGAAGAACACGATTACCATCTGGTAAGGTGAGTTCCATTGTCCCTTACCCATTATGCTTGCGTCCAGCGGAGCTGTTTTCCGGTTGATCCATGCCAGTTGCATGATGAGGGGCAGGATGATGCCCGCTGTAAGAAACAGCTGGCTGACTACCAGTACGGCCGGAAGTCCGCTCCAGATAATGGACGGGAGAAGGAGAACCAGCGGGAAAACCAGCAGCAGGCAGTGGAAATAATACTTGGCCCGGAACAGGCTGAGCAGGGATTCCCGGCGCACCATCAGTCCGTCCAGGTAATTGCCTTCGTACGCCATGATGCGGGTCAGGATCGAAACAGCAAATCCCGTGAAGCAATAGATGGAATAGAGCTGGATGGAGTAGACGCTTTGGGTGGACTCCTGCGTGATGCCGAAGAGCATGGCAGCAAAAAGAACCAGGACAATGCACATCATCTGGAAGTTCTTGCGCGGTGTCTTGTTGCGGAAGATCATGCGCAGTTCCAGCCGCATGTATTCACCGGTCATGCCGAAGCGTTCCAGATAGCCGTAGCGGCTGAAGTGTCTGACGCGGGAGTCTTCCTTCCGTCCCAGTTCGTTGTAGATGCATGCGGTCTGCACACGGCAGTTGACCAGCAGGAGCAGGACGATGACTGCCAGTACGCCTGCATGGGCGAGAAGCTTCCAGCGGAGGAAGGCTTCACCCAGCCACATGGAGAACTGGCTGACCATTCCCTGCGAGGGAACGAATTCCAGCAGGGCCAGCAGACCGTAGACTGCTGCGGGGAGCAGGAGCCAGAGCGTGTGCTGACGGGCCAGTGCGCGTACCAGTATGCTCCAGTAGGCGTTGGCTGTCATCAGCAGCCAGATACCCACCGCATAGCCGGTCACTCCTGCCACGCCGAAGTATCGGGCGGCCGTAAGGGCGGCAAAGGGTACGAACAGGAACAGCCAGAACAGGTTGTAGAGTTTGAGACCCACCTGTACGAGGAGGGTGTTGATCAGTCGCTGTCTGCTGACAGGCAGCAACAGATAGGGTTTGATCTCTTGCGCCGGAGTGGGGAAGAGAAAACGGATCAGAAAGTCAATCAGGAGGAAGAGAATCAGGACGCTGTCGAGTGCGTCATAGGGTTCCATGCCGGGGATATCCTCCTCAAAAGCAAAGGACAGCGAAACCCCGATCAGAACGAGGTACGCTGCCCAGAATGCTGTAAACAGATAAATCAGGAACTTGGCAAAGCGGTTCCTGTCGTACATGGGGTTCCGCTTTGCTGCAAGTTTCTGGTTTCTTCTTATTTCGGTCAGTAACATAGGCCGGTTGTCAGTTATTTGGTAGCCGGAGTACTCATGCTGACTTCAATGACATTGTTCTGTCCGATGAAAGCTTTGGCAAATGCTTTCAGATCATCGATCGTAACGCCATTTACGGTTGCTTCGTAGTCCTTGTTCATGTCCAGACCGGTCCAGTAGAACTCATTCAGAGCGCCCATCCAATAGCCGTTTTCCTTCTGGTTCTGCTGATAGGTCTTCAGCATGTATTCTTTCACCTTGTTGAGATCTTCGGTGGCCGGTCCGTTGGCGATGAAGTCCTGCAGACCCTGCTTGATCAGTCCTACCATCTGTTCGCGGCGGTTCGGATCTGTATCGAAGTAGATGTTCAGGGTTCCTTCTTCCTGCGGATACTTGCTGATGGAAGCCCAGCTGCTCACACCGTAGGTACCGCCTGCTTCTTCACGTACGGTACGGGTGTAGAGAATATCCAGCAACTGGTCGAACATGCTCATCATGATCTTGTTCTTCAGGGTATACGGGCAGTTGCCGCTGTACACCATCATGATGCTTGATTTGGCTGTTTCCATGTCGCGGATGAAGTTGTTTTCGTAATCACCCTTGCGGATATCCATCTTCGGATCGCGGAAGTTTTCCTTGCGGCTGATGGTCGGCAGTCCGCCCAGATACTGCTCAATCAGCGGAGTGGCAGTGGCCAGGTCAATGTTACCTACCAGCAGGAAGGTGAAGTCGCCTGCTTCTGCATAGCGGTTCTTGTAGAGTTCCATGATCTTGTTGTAGTCCACCTTGTCCATCATTTCAGCTTTCAGACGGAGAGCACGCGGATGATGGTTGTAGAGAGCTACGGCCAGTGAGTCGTTGAAGGTGCTCATCGGGTTGGCAGCCTGGTTGGCCAGGGCAGCCTTGCCACGCTGGATGTATGACTGGAAGGCTTCCTGATCCATACGCGGAGCCGTGAAGTTCAGGTAAACCAGCTGCAGCATGGTTTCCAGGTCTTTCGGAGAACAGCTGCCACCGAGTCCTTCGGTGAGGGTACTTACGGATGCATTGACAGAAGCCACTTTGCCGGCCAGTACTTTGCTCAGGTCTACGGCGCTGAAGTTACCCAGTCCGCCCAATGGAACGACTTCGTTCATGACGGAGAACTGAAGGACATCCTTGTCGTCGAAGAGAGAGTTTCCTCCGGGGCTGAATGCCTTCATGCGGATTTCGTCGGCCTTGAAGTCTGTCGGTTTCACGATCACGCGTACACCGTTGCTCAGGGTCAGGATGGTTGATCCGAAGGCTCCCTGTTCTGTCTTCACCACTTTGCCGGCCTGCGGTTTCTCCTTCAGCAGCGGCTCGTTGGATACCTTGTCCACGTAGGGTTCCAGTTTTTCAGCCTTCACCTTGTCGATCACGGCTTTCAGTTCAGCTTCTGTGGGGTATTTCATGCCTTCCTTTTCCGGACAGAATACGCTGAGGGCGATATTCTTTTCCTGGATCAGCTGTTTCATCACCTGGTTCACGGCTTCTACCGGAATGTTCGGAACGATCTGGTTCATGAGCGGATATTCGTTTTCGATACCCGGAATCGGTTCGTTGTCGATGAAGTGACGTACGTACTCTTTGACGTAGCTGTTTGTACGTTGTTTGTCGCGTTCATTATAGGCAACTTCCAGACTGCGGAGGTAGTCAGCTTTGGCACGTGCATATTCGCTGGCGGTAAATCCGAACTGGCGTACGCGTTCGATTTCGCCCATCAGGGCTTCCGTAGCGGTCAGGATGCCGTCTTCCTTGGCAGCGGCAATTCCCATGAAAGCACCTTTGGTTTTTGACAGCAGGTAGTCTCCGTCACCGGCAAAAGCCTGGATGAAGGGAGCATCAGCCTTCTGGGTCAGTTCTTCCAGACGGGTGTTGAGCATGCTTTCGATCATGGAAGTCAGGTAGCTGTAGACCATGTAGTCCATGTTGCCCTTTTCTTCCGGTTTGACAGCTTCATGCTTGTGGAAAAGGTAGATGATAGGAACGTTCTGTTCCTTGTCCTTGGCAACGGCAATCAGCGGTTCGTCGTTGTCGGGCACAGGGAAGTAAGTACGTTCAGCGGGGTTCTCCGGCATTTCGATGGGGGAGAACATTCTCTTGATCTTGTTTTCGATGGAGTCTACATTGATATCTCCCACGACAACGATTCCCTGCTGGTCGGGGCGGTACCATTTTTCATAATAGTCACGCAGTGCCTGATAGGGGAAGTTGTCCACCACTTCCATGGTTCCGATGGGGAGGCGGTATGCATACTTGCTGTCCTTGTAGAGAACGGGCAGTACGGTTTCATACATACGCATCATGGCTCCCATGCCTGTGCGCCATTCTTCGTGGATGACTCCGCGTTCCTTGTCGATTTCTTTCGGATCGAGGGTCAGGTCGTTGGCCCAGTCGTGAAGGATCAGCAGACAGGAGTCAACTACGCTTTCGCGGGTAACGGGGACGTTATTGATGTTATAGACCGTTTCGTCGATGGAAGTGTAGGCATTCAGGTTGGCTCCAAACTTCACTCCGATGCTTTCCAGCCATTCACGCAGGGTATTGTCGGGGAAATGGGTTGTTCCGTTGAAACACATGTGTTCCAGGAAGTGGGCCAGACCGCGCTGGTTGTCGTCTTCCAGAATGGAACCTACCTTTTGGGCAATATAGAAGTCAGCCTGTTTTTCCGGCAGAGCATTGTGACGGATGTAATAGGTGAGTCCATTGTCCAGTTTACCGATGCGTACGTTGGGATCAACCGGAATCGGAGGCATCTGTTGTTGGGCAAATGCCATTGTTGCTCCTCCCGTAAGCAGGATAGCAACAAATGTTTTTCTGATTAGTCTTTTCATAAATGTATGTGTTTGTAAAAAAAATGTTCTCGTTTTCTAAACCTGTTCCTAAATAAAGGCAGGAAATCGCACAGGCCCGGGGTGCAGGGAAGGTCAGCCCTAGCCGTCAGTTCGGGCCTGTGTGTATGGGGGATTACAGCAGTCCGTTGGCCGACAGGTAGCGTTCTGCTTCGATGGCAGCCTTGCATCCGCTTCCGGCAGCTGTGATAGCCTGGCGGTAGTGCGGGTCGGCTACGTCACCGGCAGCGAATACTCCGGGCACACCGGTACGGGGAGTACCTTCTTCCGTAAGGATGTATCCGGTTTCGTCTGTCTTTACCCACGGCTTGAACAGCATGGAGTTGGGCTGGTGACCGATGGCCAGGAAGAATCCGTCGATGGCTACGTCGTAGCGTTCTTCGTCGGCTTCACCCATGCGTTTCACCACGTGCATGCCTTCTACTCCGTTGTCACCATACAGGCCGACTGCGTTGTGTTCGAACAGAACGGTGATGTTGGGGTGATTCAGTACGCGTTCCTGCATGATCTTCGAAGCGCGCAGGAAAGGCTTGCGTACCACCAGATAAACCTTGCTGGCCAGTCCGGCGAGGTAAATGGCCTCTTCGCAGGCGGTATCGCCTCCACCCACTACGGCTACCGTTTTCTTGCGGTAGAAGAATCCGTCGCAGGTTGCACAGGCGCTCACACCCATGCCGGCATATTTCTTTTCATCTTCCAGACCCAGGTATTTGGCTGTGGCACCGGTAGAGATGATGACCGTATCGGCTGTAATTTCCTTTTCTTCATCAATGATGAATTTGTAAGGGGCCTGGCTCAGGTCGGCCTTGGTTACGATTCCGTTGCGGATATCGGCACCGAAGCGTTCTGCCTGTTTGCGCAGGTCGTCCATCAATACAGGACCCGTCACACCTTCCGGATAACCGGGGAAGTTTTCCACTTCGGTGGTGATGGTCAGCTGGCCGCCCGGCTGCAGTCCTTCGTAGAGTACGGGAGCGATGTTGGCACGGCTGGTATAGATGGCGGCAGTGTAACCTGCCGGTCCTGATCCGATGATCAGGCATTTCACATGTTCAGTTGTCATATCGTTCAATTTTACTGTTTATAGAGTTTTTATAATTTGCTTAACTGGACCATCAGGTCGGTCAGTTGCTTCAGGGAATTTTCCTTGCTGTCGGTCAGGACAATTTCCACATGTCCGTTGTCGCCGTTGCTGCCGGCCGAGATGTAGGAGATCTTTCCGACCATCTGGAGGAAGGCTCCTGCCGGTGTCGTTGCCGCCATCTTGGCGATGGGGAGCTGCAGGGCTGCATCGACGTTGATCAGGCTGTACAGGCTGGTTCTCTTGCGGTTGTCCAGGTAGGAGCTGCCTTTCAGGGAAGGAGACGATTCCTTGCCGATGGTCTTGTAGACCATTTCGTCGTTGGTTGCATAGAAGCGTCCGTCCTTGTATCCGTAGAACAGCGACATGTTGCGGAACAGTCTGGCTGCATTTTCGATCATGTATTCGTGGTCAGCCAGCTTCACGAGTTTTTGTGTGCGTTTCAGTCCCAGGCTGTCTTTCTTCTGGTAAAGGGCATCCAGGGCATCCGGACTCTTCATTTCGCCGTAAATGACGAAGGCCGGCATGCTGGTCAGGCTGAAGTTCAGCAGACCGAAAGTTACTTCACCGTTGACAGAACGTGCCAGGGCTTCCATCAGCTGGTTGTTGTCTGCTGATTTCAGCTGCTGCCGGTAGAAGCTGGTCAGTTCGCTGCCGTTCACATTGGCACTGAAGTACATCAGTGTGGACGACGGGAACAGCTTGTCGAATTTTCCTTCAATCTTTCCGTAGGGTTTGACGGCAGCTTCCAGAAAGGCACGGCTTTCTTCGTCCAGACCCAGAGGTTTGGCATCTACCACGATCTTGCCTTTTTCGAAACTGACGTTGCCGACGGTGACACACGAAGCGGGCAGGGCTGTCAGGGTGCTGGTGTAGGGATAAGGCAGCATTTTGCTGTAACCCGAAGTCTTGAATGCACTTTGCAGGGCGTTTGGAGCGGCCATGAAACGGATATCTCCTTTTTCGCTTTCCATGCTCTTGAAGGCTTCCTTGCCGGTGATGCTCTGGGCCTCTGTCTGATGGATCAGCCGTCCTGCCATGGCAATCAGGCTGTCTTCAGGCGTGCGGCGCTCGTTGGAGCAGATCAGCAGTGCATCCTCGGTGTAGGCCAGGATGGACTTGTCCGAAAGCTGATAGGAGAAACCGTCTCCCTGGCTGATCGGATTCTTTTCGCCGTCGTTCATTTCAGTCAGGGTAGCAGTCCAGTCGGATGCATTGCTGAGCCGGGCTACGACTCCTATATTCATCGATGTGGAATTGGTAAAGATATAAATGTCCTTGCTGAAGTCGATGCCGGATTTGTCCGGTGAAGCCAGCAGATCTTTCAGGGGATTGTCCTTACCCGATGAGAAAGCCTTCTGTAAGGATTCGTAAGCGGGAGTTCCGGAAGAAATGCCTGCTTTTTCAGTCAGGGACTGCAGGTTGACGGCCACGACAGAGGACGCATCCCCGGGAATCAGTTGTGTGTAACTGCTCTTTTCAGAACAGGCACTGAACAGGAATACCAGGCAGCAGGCCGGCATTATGGTAGGGATCAGTCTTTTCATTTCCATAAGTATTCGTTTTTAGTTAGACATTAAAGTTTCGCTAAGATAGCGAAAAAATAAAAGGTCGCGATAAAAAACGGAAAAAAGATTATCTCATGTCGATAATTTCGGCATCCGGGTATTTCTTTGAGTCGAAAGTGAACTCCTTGTCACTGGCTGTCTGAAGGGCACGGTAAGTGCGGATCAGGATCTCCTGCTGCTGTCCGTTCTTCAGGTCGATGCGGATGTAGAGCGGCTCATAGCGGTTGTTGACAACGAAGCAGATGCTGCGGATGTCCTGTTGTGACACACGGGGAGTCAGGATGACTTCCTGTCCCTGTTTGCCGCTGTGTGTCCGCACTCCGCTGTAACGGCTGTTGTAATGCTGGCTGTAATGGTCCAGCAGTACGTACGGGTTGATGCTCTGCAGTTCTTCCGGGGTGGGGGTGGAGACATTGACTTCCTCGTTCTGTCTGAGGTAGCTCCACTGGGTTTTCCCGTCGAACCAGGTTTCTACGTCACCGGTGTTCAGGTGGAACTTGTTTCCTTTCAGCAGCAAAGTACCTTCCTGGGTACCGCCGAAGGTGATGCTGACCGCTTGTGCCTGTCGGAAGGCAGCAGCGGTCTTGTCCAGTATTTCACGGGCTTTCGCGTCTGACTGTGCCTGTAAAATACGCGGGCACAAAAATAAAAAACATAGAAGCGAAAGCAGAAAAACGTTTCGTCGTTTCATATAAAATGTAGTTTAGTTTTTCAGGGAACTCATTCGCATTTCCAGGTCGTTTTCGTCCATGCACAGCACTTCGCGCGCCTTGCTTCCGTTGGTCGGTCCGACGATACCTGCACGTTCCAGCTGGTCCATGATACGTCCGGCGCGGTTGTATCCGATGGAGAATTTACGCTGGATCAGAGACGTTGAACCCTGCTGGTGATAGATCAGCAGACGGGCTGCTTCTTCGAACAGCGGATCCAGACGGTTCATGTCCACGTCGGCTGCTGCACTGGGTTCGGCGTTTTCGTCCACGTATTCAGGCAGCATGAAGGCAGTCGGATAGCCCTGCTGCTTGCTGATGTAGGAGGCGATCTTTTCCACTTCCGGAGTGTCGACAAAGGCACACTGCACACGGACGGGGTCGTTGCCTTGCAGGTAGAGCATATCTCCCTTACCGATCAGCTGCTGGGCTCCCGGACGGTCGAGGATGGTACGTGAGTCCATCATGGAAGCTACACGGAATGCCACACGGGCCGGGAAGTTGGCCTTGATGGTACCGGTGATGATGTTGGTGGTCGGTCGCTGGGTAGCGATGATGGCGTGGATACCGACAGCACGTGCCAGCTGGGCAATACGGCAGATCGGCAGTTCCACTTCCTTGCCGGCAGTCATGATCAGGTCGCCGAACTCATCGATGATGATGACGATGTACGGCATGAACCGGTGTCCCTTTTCCGGATTCAGCTGGCGGCTGATGAACTTCGCATTGTATTCCTTGATGTTACGGCAGCCTGCCTTGCGGAGCAGGTCGTAACGGGTATCCATTTCCACACAGAGCGAATTGAGGGTTTGTACCACCTTGGTCACGTCGGTGATGATGGCGTCTTCTCCGTCGGGCAGCTTGGCCAGGAAGTGACGTTCAATCGGCGCATAGATGGCGAATTCCACCTTCTTCGGGTCGATGATGACGAACTTCAGTTCGCTGGGGTGCTTCTTGTAGAGAAGGGAAGTCACGATGGCATTCAGACCGACAGACTTACCCTGTCCGGTTGCTCCGGCTACCAGCATGTGAGGCGCTTTGGCCAGATCCACCATAAACACTTCGTTGGTGATGGTCTTTCCGAGTGCTACGGGCAGGTCGAAAGTGGTTTCCTGGAACTTCTTGCTGGCCAGGATGGAGCTCATCGGAACGATGCGCGGATTGGCGTTCGGTACTTCAATACCGATGGTTCCCTTGCCCGGGATCGGAGCGATGATACGGATTCCGAGGGCAGAAAGGCTCAGGGCAATGTCGTCTTCCAGGTTACGGATCTTGGAGATGCGGACACCTTCGGCAGGAGTGATCTCATAAAGCGTAATGGTCGGACCCACACTGGCCTTGATCGAACTGATCTCGATGCCGAAACTGCGGAGCACTTTGATGATACGGTCCTTGTTGGCATTCTGTTCCTCCATGTCGATGGTCGGCTCGTTGTCGTTGTAAGTGTTCAGCAGATCCAGGGTCGGGAATTTGTAGTGTTCCAGATCCAGACGGGGATTGTAAGGCTGTGTCACGTCGCCGGTATAGGCTTCATCCTCTTCGCTGGTTTTCTCGTCGATCTCGAAAGCCGGTTCACCGCCGGAAGGAAGCAGATCCGCTTTTTCTCCGGTTGCGATTTCCACCCGCATGTCGCTGGCCTTACTTTCCCTGACCGGAGTTTCGTCCAGACTCAGTTCAATTTCGTGGGCCTTTGACTGCGGCTCGTTCTTGTCATTATCTTCCTCTTCTTCATATACTTCAGTCACTTTGGGTGAAGGAGTACTGGAAGAAGCAGCGTAAGTTTCTGATATCTTCTTTGCCGGGATATCTTCCGTCTTTTCTTCCTGAATTTCCGGTCCCGGAGTTGTTGCAGTCGGTTCGGTCGGACGCGGTTCGTCGGGCTGTTCCGGATCGGCCGGCTGCGGATCGTTTCCTTTTCTGCGGAGGTTCGGACGGAGCGCCTTGCGTACGAAAGGCATTGTCTTGCTGGTCAGTGCCACACAGAAAAGAATGGCTGTTACCAGCAGGGCCAGAATCAGTCCCGGTGTTCCGATCTGGGAACAGAACCAGCGGCTGACATTATATCCGTGCAGACCGCCCGGATAGATGAATGAGTTTTCAAAAGGACCTTCGAAAATCAGTCCCAGAGTGATGGAGAACCAGATCATGACGGTCATGCAGCCTGCAAACCATTTCCGCAGGCTGAAATTATAGGCTTTCATCAGCTTCATGCCTGCAACGATGAGGAACACGATGATGCAGTAGGCCGGAATTCCGAAGCAGTCATTGATCAGGTATTGTGAAAGCTGGGCACCCCGTGTACCGGCATAGTTCTGGATGCGGTTGCCTGTTTCCAGCAGTTCTCCGGGGTTAGGATGTGCCAGAATGCTCTGGTCGTTGCCTCCCGTGAAAAAGAAAGAACTGAACGCCAGCAGCATGTAGACGCCGAATATGACGCACAACAGTCCGATGACGAAATGTGCCGTTTCACTTTTAAGAGCCGTAACAACTTTCTGGGTTGTAACTCGCTTCTGTTCTGTAGTCTTGGTATCTGTTTTTTTCTTCATTTGATGCTGTTTTTATCTGAATAACCCCGCAAATGTACGAATAAAACTAAAACTGAGAAATTTTTTTCGTACCTTTGCGAAGGTTAATGGACAAATGAATATGAAAAAGAATACACAAGCCATATTTGATAAAAATACAGTGGAGTTTGTCACGGTGGCTGCTGAATTCTGCGGTTTCCTGGAACGGGTTTCCGAGCAGAAACGCAGTCAGTTTGTTGATACGGCCCTGAAACTGCTGCCCTTGCTTTATCTGAAGGCATCGCTGCTTCCCGAATGTGAGCGGATGGAGGATTTTGATCCCGAAACCTTCGTGACCGAGAGCGATTATGAGCAGTTGCGCAGGGAAGTGGCGGCACTGATGGGCGACCGTGATGACTATCTGGAAGTGTTTCTCGATGATATGATGTATAGTGATACTCCGATTCATCAGACCGTTTCCGAAGGACTGGCAGACATCTACCAGTCGGTGAAGGACTTTATCTGCGTGTTCCGTCTGGGACTGGAGCAGACCATGAACGATTCTCTGGTGATCTGCCGGGAACAGTTTGCCGAGTTCTGGGGACAGCGTCTGGTCAATCTGATGCGGGCCTTGCATGAAGTGAAATACAGCCGCCACGCAGCAGACGACGAGGAAGACGATTGCGGATTTGAAGATGAAGGAGTGACCGAAGACGAACTGTACGAAGGTCTGGATATGGGAGAGGAATAGATTAAAAACAACCGATAGAAAACGAATGATTGTCATACCGAACAAAATAGACAAAAAAGTAATTGCCGAACTGCCGAAGGTGGTTTTCCCCGGACGGATTTATGTCATTTATACCGAAGCCGATGCACGCAAGGCTGTTGCATACCTGAATTCTCATGCACTGGTGGGAGTAGATACGGAAACCCGCCCTTCTTTTCGCAAGGGAATGGTGAATCAGGTGGCGTTGTTGCAGGTGGCTACGGCAGATGCTTGTTTCCTGTTTCGGCTGAACCATATCGGATTGCCCGATTTCCTGGAAGAGTTTCTCCAGAACGATGTGCTCAAGGTGGGACTTTCGCTGAAGGATGACTTCCGGATGCTGAGCCGCAGAAACCGGCAGGATCCCCGCACGGGAAACTGGGTGGAACTTCAGGATTATGTGCCTCATTTCGGCATTGAAGAGATGAGTCTGCAAAAGATTTATGCCTTGCTTTTCGGGGAGAAGATTTCGAAAACGCAACGGCTGTCCAACTGGGAAGCGGAAACGCTGACGGAAGCCCAGCAGTTGTATGCGGCCACCGATGCCTGGGCCTGCGTACGGATTTATGAATATCTGGAAGAGTTGCGCCGGACAGGTGACTACCGGATTGAAAAACAGTGATAACCTTTTTAATTATACAATAAACGTGTCTTATAAGAAAGTATATCTGAAACCCGGTAAGGAGGAATCGTTGAAGCGTTTCCATCCGTGGGTGTTTTCTGGGGCTATTGCCCGTGTGGAGGGAGAGCCCGAAGAAGGGGAAGTAGTATATGTTTATACCTCACAGAAAGAATTTATAGCTTGTGGTCATTTCCAGGTGGGAAGCATTGCGGTGCGTGTGCTTTCTTTCCGTCAGGAAACCATTGACCATGCGTTCTGGGTACGCCGTCTGGAGGTGGCCAAGGATTTGCGCCGTGCTCTGGGACTGATCGGTAACCCGCAGAACAATACTTATCGTCTGGTACACGGAGAAGGCGATAACCTGCCGGGACTGATCATTGACGTTTACGATCATACGGCGGTCATGCAGGCTCATTCTGCCGGCATGCATGTCTATCGCATGGAAATTGCCGATGCTCTGAGCGAAGTGATGGGGGATGTAATTCAGAACATTTACTACAAGTCGGAAACAACCCTGCCTTTCAAGGCGGATCTGCTGGCTACCGAGAACGGTTTCATCAAGGGAGGCAGTCCGGAGAATATCGCCATGGAAAACGGACTGAAATTCCATGTGGACTGGCTCAAGGGACAGAAAACCGGTTTCTTTGTCGACCAGCGTGAGAACCGTCATCTGCTGGAACACTACGCTAAGGGACGGAACGTACTGAATATGTTCTGTTATACCGGCGGTTTCTCTTTCTATGCCATGCGCGGAGGAGCGAACCTGGTGCATTCCGTGGACAGCTCTGCCAAAGCGATCGATCTGACCAATGAGAATGTGGAACTCAACTTCCCCGGTGATGCACGTCACCAGGCTTTTGCGGAAGATGCGTTTAAGTTCCTCGACCGGATGGGCGACCAGTACGATCTGATTATTCTTGACCCGCCTGCTTTTGCCAAGCACCGGGATGCCTTGCGCAATGCCTTGAGAGGCTATACCAAACTGAATGCAAAGGCTTTCGAAAAGATTCGTCCGGGAGGCATCCTGTTCACTTTCTCCTGTTCACAGGTGGTCAACAAGCAGGATTTCCGCAATGCGGTCTTTACGGCTGCTGCCCAGAGCGGACGCAGCGTGCGGATTCTCCATCAGCTGACTCAGCCGGGAGATCATCCGGTGAATATTTACCATCCAGAAGGCGAATACCTCAAGGGACTGGTACTTTACGTGGAATAATACAAAATCCCTCTATTTCATTTTTCTGGCTCAACTGAGTTCCAGAGTTGAAATAGAGGGACTTTTGTTTAGTTACGGTTCGCTTGTTTAACTGCGGCTCACTTCCAGACCTTTGTCTGACAGACTCATTTCTACGAAACGGGCCAGGCTGTTAGGCGGATTCTGCTGCAGGATCTGACGGATGCGTACGGCTGCTTCCGGATCCTTGGCTACCATGTAGAGATAACCGCCACCACCGGCTCCCGGCAGTTTGTAACCCAGACACAGATCGTCAATCTGACCGGTCAGTGCAGCTACGGCTGGCGGATTGGTTCCTGCATCCAGCAGCTGGTTCTGCTGCCAGGTCTTGCGGATCAGTCGTCCGGTAGCTTCGAAGTCGTTGCGCTGGATAGCGTCGTAGAGATCCAGAGCATGCTGTTTCATTTCACCCAGCAGTTGCAGGTGTGAAGTGGAATTCAGGAACATGCCGCGTACGATTTCTGCCAGAATGCCTTTGGCCGTACGGGTAATGCCGGTATAATAAAGCAGGTGACACTTGCTGTATTCCGGATCGGTAAACAGATGTTCCGGCAACCAGCGTACGGACGGATTCTGTGCCCATCCCGACTGTGTCTGAAGCAGTTTTACACCCTGCAGCACACCTCCGTACTGATCCTGCCATCCGCCGCCGGTAGTCAGCAGCTGTTCCAGAATCAGCGTGCGGTTGCATACTTCGTGCTTGTCCCAGTTCAGGCCGCAGAAATCGTTGACTGCTCCCAGTACCGTCGAAGCCAGGATGGAGCTTGTGCCCAGTCCTGAACCTGCCGGAATAGCCGACAGGAGAGTAACCTCGATACCTGCACCGAATGCTTTCAGCTGTTCTTCCAGAGATGCATAATGTTCCGTACTGAAATCCGGGTGGAAACCGGCCAGTACCAGTGCTGCCTTAGGAATGGAGAAGGGTGAACCTACTTTGTTGAATCCTGCCAGTTCTTCGTAAGTATGGATGATTTCAATGGCTCCCAGGTCGATGGAACGCAGTACCACCTGATACTCCTTGCTGGGTTTCACGTACACTTGCAACGGGGGCTGTCCGTTCAGTTCGATGGCCAGGTTCACCACGTTTCCACCTTCCATCAGACTGTAGGGCGGGGTGTCTGTCCATCCGCCTGCCAGGTCGATACGTACCGGGCTTCGTCCCCAGACAATCTGGTCGGCATAGACCGACATGCGGGGATGCTGGCGTTTGTTGACGGTAGCGGTCAGTCCTTCACGCATCAGACGGAACGCCAGATCTTCCTGTTCCTTGCCGTCCTGTCCTTTCAGAGTCAGGGTACGTGAACGGAACATTGCGTCACTGATGCGGGTCATCAGCGGAGCGGTTTCCGGCAGTGGAGCCGGCAGTTCCAGACCTTCTGCTGCATACGCTTCCGCAGCTTCCTGCAGGTTCAGCTGATAGAACACACTCTGTTCCCAGTTGCGTGCCAGTGCGTTCCAGCTGTCTTTCCGGAATGCCTCACGCTGGGCTGTCAGCCGTCTCAGGTTGGCATAAGCAGAGATTTCGTCGGCCGATACCTTTCTGGCTTCTTCCCATACCTTCCGTCCGGCTTCCAGTTCCGGTTCCGAAGTCATCCATCGCAGGGCTAGACCCAGCTGTTCCGTGTCCTTGCATACCGGGAAGATCCGTGCTGCCTGCAGGTCGTGATTCTGTTCGATATCGGCCGCATTCAGCTGACGGGCTGCCAGCCATTCTCCGGCGGGACGTCCCTGATACATCACGTCCGGATTGTCGAGCGCTCCCTTGAAGGCATCGTTGAATCCGTACGGACGTGCCACGTAGTCACTCTCTCCGAAAGGAACGACGTCGATACAGACTCCCTCCGGCACGTTCAGTGTCCAGTCGTTCATCGGTACTCCCGTGATGATATTGCGGTTGTGAAGCGTCCATCTGGCTCCTACGCAGCTGTTTTCCACCCAGGTCTGTGAGTTCTCGGCCGTCAGCCGGTAGTTCAGCACAGCGTTCTGTACGAACATTTCCGGATGGGGTTTCACCTTCCGGTGCATGATGGCCCGCTGGTCGATGACCAGGTTCTGTACGGCCAGTGTCGATGACAGCATTTCGCGGCTGGTTCCGTAGTGGTAGAATTCTCCTTCCGGCAGAGGAAGAATGGCTACGCTCAGCTGGTTCAGTTCTTCGTCCACGATCCGCGGATGTTCACCCAGAGCCAGTCCGAATTCCGAATACATGTCGTAGAATCCCAGACTGCCGTTCTTCATCGAACGTTTCACCATCAGGTCAATTGCGCGGTCGCTCAGCAGCCAGATACCGATATCCATCAGGAAAAGATAGTTCTGCATCAGGTCACCCAGCTGTTCTACGGAAGGCTTCTGCAACATGAAGTCCAGACGCTCCGGTGTGTTGCGTGAAGACACGAAGACTCCGTGATTTTTGGCCAGATTCGGGTCCACCCACAGTCCGTAGCATACGACGTCTGCTTCCGGAATGTCCTGCAGGGCTTTTCCGGCACGGATATAAACATCTCCGCTGGCAATCAGCGTGTGGAGTGAATCCGGTGCTTTCTGCATGATCTGCTCGTAAAGCGGCAACTGCAGGGACAGCAGGTTCTGGGTAAGCCGTTGTCCGCGTCCCCAGCGGAACACCGGTATCGGAGTCAGTATCTTTCCGGAAGGAGCATATCCCGGCAGACGGCGGCTCTGTCCTCCTGCATGCAGCAGGATACGTTTTTCCTTGGCCAGCCAGTCAGTCAGGGCTTCTTCGTTGTTTTCATTGGCTTTACAGGCTTGCAGCAGCCAGGCAGTTCCGCCTCCTGATCCCAGCTTGCTTCCGATGGGGTCAGAGGTGCAGAACCATTCTTTGCGGTCTGCTTTCTCGATGTCATAAAAGCATTCCACCAGGTTGGGTGGAAGTGAGAGTAGTTTCTTCATTGCTTATTCTTGCTTTTAGTTTGAATTCGTTTATTTTGCCGGGCTGTCTTCCGATGTTGCTTCCACATATCCGACAGGCATTTCCACAGAAGCATATCCCAGCTGTTCGATGCGTACCATCACCTGTGATTTTCCGTCGATTTCCGTCAGTTCGCCGTCCAGTCCTGCCAGCGGTCCCTTGATGACCCGTATCTTTTGTCCCGGGGCGAGGGGAGTATTGATGAAGTGTACAGCTTCTTCCGAATAGTCCAGCATGAAGCGGAAACGCTGCATTTCCTCGTCGCGGATTACGGCCGGCCGGTGGGTGCAGCGGTCTATCAGACAGCCGCTCACGGATGGAATGTTTCTCATCACGGACAGTCGTACCTGTTCGGAAGCCCGGATGAAGATCATCATCGGGATGACCACCACTTGCAGCTTCTTGCGGCGGTCGCTCCATTGCCGGACAACTTCCTGTACCGGGAGATAATGTTCCACTCCCATTTGTCCCAGCTTTTCGGCCACCTTCTTTTCGTGGTGCATGCGTACATACATCGCATACCAGTTCTCTTTCTCCATATCTTTTTCTTCTGTTATACAGTTTGATGGTTGATGCAGATTCCTTTCTGATACCATTCATAAAGGCGATGAATGCCTTCGTCTATTTCGATGCGGTGGTGCCATCCCAGGGCATGCAGACGGGTTACGTCCGTCAGTTTGCGCAGGGTTCCGTCCGGCTTGGATCGGTCCCATCGCAGTTCTCCCCGGAAGCCCACTTCGCGGATAATCATTTCGGCAGCTTCGCGGATGCTGATCTCCTTGCCGGTACCAATGTTGATGTGGCAGTTGCGGATCTCTTCTCCCTTTCCGGCACAGATATCCTTGAAATCCACATTCAGCAGTACGTGGACACTGGCGTCTGCCATTTCCTCGCTCCACAGGAACTCCCGCATCGGTGTGCCTGTTCCCCAGAGGGTTACCGCTTCCGGCGTGATACCGAATTTGGCCAGCTTTTCCAGAATCACCTGTTCCGTACAGCTTCCGTTCACCCCTTCCACCGGTCTCAGGTCGATATCCTTTCTGACAGCCTCCCAGTTGCCTTCATTCAGGCATTTGGTCAGATAGATCTTGCGCATCATGGCCGGCAGTACGTGGCTGTTTTCCAGATGGAAGTTGTCATTCGGTCCGTACAGATTGGTCGGCATGACGGCGATATAATTGGTGCCGTATTGCAGGTTGAAACTTTCACACATTTTCAGTCCCGCAATCTTCGCGATGGCATACGGTTCGTTGGTATATTCCAGCGGGGAGGTGAGGAGAGCCTCTTCCTTCATCGGCTGGGGAGCTTCCCGCGGATAGATGCAGGTACTTCCCAGAAACAGCAGTTTTCTGACACCGTGTCTGAAACTTTCCCCGATGACATTCTGCTGAATCTGCAGGTTCTGGTAGATGAAGTCTGCCCGGTAGTGCAGGTTTGCCAGAATCCCGCCCACATGAGCGGCTGCCAGAACCACTGCTTCCGGCTGTTCCTCGTCGAAGAACCGCTTCACGGCCATCGGATCCAGCAGATCCAGTTCCTGGTGCGTGCGTCCCGTCAGGTTGGTATATCCGCGCTGCTTCAGGTTGTTCCAGATGGCAGAACCCACCAGTCCCCGATGGCCTGCCACGAATATTTTTGCAGATTGTTCCAGCATGATATCTTAGTTAATCTAATTGAGCTTTCAGATGCAGTTTTTTCACGAAGCGCATATCGTGTTCCACCATGATGCGCACCAGTTCACTGAACGGAGTCTTGGTGGGGTTCCATCCCAGCAGTTCACGTGCCTTGGTCGGATCACCCAGCAGCTGTTCCACTTCGCAGGGACGGAAATACTTCGGATCCACTTCCACCAGCACTTTGCCGGTAGCCGTGTCGATTCCTTTCTCGTCCACGCCGCTGCCTTCCCATTTCAGTTCAATGCCCAGGTAGTGGAAAGCCAGCGTACAGAATTCCCGTACGGTATGCATTTCACCGGTGGCAATGACAAAATCTTCCGGAGTCTCGTGCTGCAGGATCAGCCACATACATTCCACGTAATCTTTGGCATATCCCCAGTCACGGCGGGCATCCAGATTTCCCAGATACAGCTTGTCCTGGAATCCCTGTTTGATACGGGCAGCAGCCAGGGTGATTTTGCGGGTCACGAAAGTCTCTCCGCGCCGTTCACTCTCGTGGTTGAACAGGATACCGTTCACGGCAAACATCCCGTAGCTCTCGCGGTAATTCTTGGTAATCCAGAATCCGTACTGCTTGGCCACTCCGTACGGAGAACGCGGATAGAACGGTGTCGTTTCCTTCTGCGGAACTTCCTGCACCTTTCCGAACAGTTCCGAGGTAGAAGCCTGATATACCCGGCAAGTCTTTTCCAGACCGCAGATACGCACAGCCTCCAGCAGGCGGAGTGTTCCCACAGCATCCGCTTCAGCCGTATATTCCGGCACGTCGAATGACACTTTTACGTGGCTTTGTGCAGCCAGGTTGTAGATTTCCGTCGGATGAATGTCTCCGATGATTCGGATCAGTGAACTGGAGTCCGTCATGTCTCCCCAGTGCAGGTTCACCAGACGTTTCTGTTTCATGTCGCGCACCCATTCATCCAGATACAGATGTTCGATGCGTGCCGTGTTGAATGAAGACGAACGGCGGAGAATGCCGTGTACTTCATATCCTTTTTCAATTAGAAATTCAGCCAGATAGGAGCCGTCCTGTCCGGTGATCCCGGTGATCAGAGCCACTTTTCTCATGGTTTCATATTTTAGAGGTTATTCTTTTCTATTGTTTCTTCCGGGGATAAGTCACGGCATACAGCGTGATGTAGAGGAAACATCCCAGCGGTACGACAAATCCCAGTGCCATCGATGCGTGGTCGGCAATGTATCCCATGGCCAGCGGTGCGACAGCTCCACCTACGATCGACATGATCAGAAAGGAGGAAGCCCGTTTGGTATGGGTGCCTGTTCCCCGGATCGCCAGGGCAAAGATAGTAGGAAACATGATTGATTCACACAAAAAGCAGAAGAAAAATGCACCGATGGCCGACATTCCACTGCCGAAGAGAATCAGAATCATGGTCACTGTTGCTCCCGCTCCGCAGAACACCAGCAGCCGTTCGGCCCGTATGAATCTCATGATCCAGCTTCCTCCCATGCGTCCGGCCATGAACATGCTCATTCCTCCGAACGACAGCCACAGCGAAGCTTCCCGTGCCGTGATACCGGCATGCTCCGTCACGTAGTTGATGAAAAAGCTGTTGATACCCGTCTGGGCTGCCACGTAAAGAAACAGGGCGACCAGTCCCCACGTAAAGTTCCGGTGACTCCAGAGCGAGCCGGCAGCTTCTCCGCCGGTCTGTACTTCCGTTTCTGCCGGCTGGTTCATGCCGATTTCCGGCAACCGGATCCGGGAGAAGAAAAGAGCCACCAGCAGCACGATAATCCCGATGATGGCATAAGGAGTCGAGATGCTTCCGCTTTCCCCGTTTTCAGAAAACAGAAACAGACCGCCTGCCAGCGGTCCGCAGATCCATCCCAGTCCGTTGAACGACTGAGCCAGGTTGATGCGGCGTTCTGCCGACTCCGGTTCTCCCAGTACGGTCACATACGGATTGGCGGCAGTTTCCAGACAAGTCAGTCCGCAGCCGATAATAAAGAGAGAGAACAGGAAGAACTCAAAACTCATGATCCGTTCTCCCGGAATGAAGAGCAGGGCACCGATGCCGTACAGCAGCAGTCCTGTGAGCACTCCTGCCCGGTAGCCGTAGCGCCGGATAATGTTTCCGGCAGGCAGGGCCATCAGGAAATACCCTCCGTACACCACCGCCTGAATCAGGGCAGACCGTGTCCTGGTGATTCCCAGTGCATCTTGAAAATGCTTGTTCAGTACGTCCAGAATACTGTGGGCAAATCCCCACAGAAAGAACAGGGAAGTGATCAGAATAAACGGCAGCAGAAAGTTCTTGCCGTCCCGTGTCTGTACCAGCTTCACCTTTTCATTCGATTGTTTCATAATCAGATTTATTTTTTAGAAACGCTTCAGGGTCAGTGTCGCATAATCCGATTTCAGGATCAGTGATTTCCCGTCTGCCTTGATGACGTCGAAAGTCGTATCCGTACTGTCCAGTCCGAAGGGATGAAGTTCTTCCCGCGTAGCCGGACGTGAATTTTCCGGAGTTGCATAGGTACTCATTTCCTTCAGGGTGACGGTATTCGTCTCCTCGTCGTAGCGGTACCGTCCCCGGAACGAACCGGCTCCCAGATCTCCGCCACGTTCCGATACCTCTGCCACCCAAAGCTGGATGCTGTAATAGATACGGTTGCAGGGATGAGTTTCCCCGTCCGCCTCTGTGGTGAACTCCAGCAGTTGCCAGAATCCTTCTATGTTGCTGTTCATCGGAGCTTTCTTGCAGCCTGCCAGCAGACAGAGCAGCAGACAGACAAGCCCGTAGTGCATTGTTCTTTTTATCGTTGTCTTCATATCTTTCAGGTTTTTACATTCAGTGATCATTTGCCGGTCCGTTTCCGTTCCGCTTTAGAACTTTCCCGTCTTTCGCAGGGTGATCATTCCTCCGGTGGAATTGCCCAGGTAATTTCCCCGGTCCATTCCCAGAGCTACGGAAGCACTCCATCCCTTGAAACGTTCCGGAGCATATGTCACCTCCCACAGCGAACTGAACTGCTTGCGCTGCTTGTCCAGCGGGTTTTCATACGTACCCCAGTGACGGGCAAATGAAATCAGTACCCGCCAGTTCCATTCCTCAGCCGGCTGTCCGGTCAGTCCCAGATGATGCGCCCGTACCCGGTTGCTTCTGAATGTGATTTTTCCGTCGTTGTAAGCCGGTCCCGGCAGGAGAGGATTTCCCATGCCCATGCCTGCATGCTGCCAGGCTCCGTACAGATAGTGATTGTAATAACTGTCGCAGGCGCTGATCTGATATTCCGGGAATTGTCCCCAGAATCCGTCGTACAGCAGCGGACCGCTCTGATCCTTCGTACACAGCCCTTCCCAGACAGCCGTACTCAGCCAGCGGTTTTTCGGGAGAGTCACTTCCAGACCGATCAGACCGTCCTTCCAGCGTCCGTATTCCCAGAACATCTGCGACGTATCCTCAAAATAATGCTCCAGATAAGCCCGCAGTGTCCAGTCACCCACATAGCCGTTCAGGGCGAAGTTCCAGCTTCCCAGCATGTTGCCTTCCACATTCACCTGTTCTCCCTCCGGAGTATCACTTCCTCCCGCCTGTGGGAAGAACGCCTTCCAGAAAGCTTTGGCGTTGCTGGGCATGTCCAGTGTCAGCTTGCCGCTTCCGTCAGCCTGCTTCTCATACTGATCCCCGCCGAACTGTGTGGCCATCAGCAGACCAAATTCAAACTCCACCGGCAGTTTCTCCCGGTTTCCCAGCCGGAGCAGCAGCGACTTGCTGTGATACAGCAGATCCTGAATATATTTGTTTCCCGCGGCAGTAAACTCCTTCTGCCACTTGTTGTCCGTAAAGGCACCGTATGCCAGATGGCCCTTGAAAGCCAGCCATCCGCCCGTACCCGGGACATTCAGATAATCCCTGATGTCAATCCGCACCTGGGGTACCGGACGCGCATTCGGTCCTTCCACCATGGCCCCACTGCTCAGAGATGTATTTCTTTCCAGAGGAAAAGCCCCCCGTTCCTTGCTTCCGATACTCAGCCGGAGCGCCTTCCATGTCAGATCTGCATAAGCCTGCTGCACCACGAAACCCATACCTCTGGTATCCGCTCCGTGGTTGACCGTGCCGGCCAGATCCAGGGCAGCATCAATCTGCCATCCTTTATTTAATGTCTGATGATATCCGATTCCAGCCCGCAGATATCCGGAGTTCGGAGCTGTAGTACCCAGTCCGTAGCGGTTGGATGTGAACCACAGGGGAGCATATGTGCCCGTTCCCGCCGTGGCACCTGCCTCTATGCGATATTCCCATTCCGGCGATTGGCCGTGCGCCTGTCCGTAAGCCGTGCAAACTGTCATGCAGAGAATTCCTACATATTTCAGTTTCATTCCTTTATAGTTTGGTTAAGTTTTTACTTCAGAACCGCAGTTCCGTTACACAATTCTCCGCAAAGATGCAAAAGATTTCTTACTTTGCCAAACAATCCCTTTCCTTTCCGGCTCCTCTGCCGTTCACTGGCTTTTTCCTGCCGCCCGTATGCGGCCTGTCAGAGGGTCATTCAGGAAAACAGTTTCCCCAGCAGCCCTTTGCGCTTTTTCCGGTCCTTTTCCCGTCCGGTATCATCCGCCAGACAGTCCGCTACCAGTTCGTTCAGACTGATTCGTTCCTTGACGATCCGGTAAATGATTCCCCAGTCCATCATTCCACCCAGGTTTCTGTCGTCAATGAACAGATCCGCCTTCAGCTTGCGCGAAAAATGATCATGTCCTGCCTTTTCCTCCGGATAGTTCCGGTTCACCGCATAAAATTCCAGTCCCCGGGCCTTGCAGAACTCCACTGCTTCGTCCAGCAGTCTGCCTTCCCGCACACTCCACAGAATCAGCCGGTGTCCTTCCCGCTGGAGCGTTTTCAGTGTCTCAATGGCGAACGGCAGCTCTCTGCCGATTTCCGGATACCGGTGTTCCACGATTGTTCCGTCAAAATCTACTGCAATAATCATAACTGTTTCAGGTTTGAAAGTTCCATGCCGATCAGGGTCGGCTCCGTTTTCAGGTTCTTGTCCGTCGGTCCGGTTTCTTCCGTCTCTTCCGGCTCATTCATCTCGTCAAGCGGATAATACTGCTGCCGGTACTCCGCCGGTGTACAGTGATACTGCCGCTGAAAAGCCCGGTAAAAAGTACAGCGCGATTCGATGCCGCACATCCGTGCGATCTCGTCCACCGGATAATTCATGTACTCCAGCAACAGGGAAGCTGCGTATTTCATCCGCATCCCTTCGATCAGCTTCTTGAGCGTCTTCTCCTTGGAGTATTTCCTTACGGCCATGCAAAGATACTTTTCGTTAGAATCCAGAATTTCCGACAGGCTTACACGGTTCAGCCCTTCCCGGGTGAAATTGTGGTTTTTCTGCAGGAATTCCAGCAGTTTCCGGTACGTATATTGCAGCAGAGCCGGACTTACCTTCAATTCTTTTTTTTCTTCCATAGTCAATACAGTTCTCGTTTTTATACAACCGGAGCCGGTCTGCCGGCTGGGCTGACCGGCTCCGGTATTTATTCAGGAAACTTCATCGGCTTATTCGCTCATGAAAATGATCATGGCAGCCGCCTGAGTCTTGTTCACATATCCCAGTTCCTCAGCAGAAGCCGTCAGGATACGTTTCCGGTCGATGCCGTACTTTTCAGTCAGCACTTTGGTGATCGCATCCACACGTTTCTGTTTCAGTTCCTTTTCTAAAGCTACATCTGCCTGAGAGTCGGCAAACGGCACCACACTGATGCTGTTCGGATGATCCTGCATCCATACGCCGATGTCATCCAGCTTCGCAGCTTCCTGTTCGTTCAGGTAGTCGCCCATGGTGTCAAACTGAATGTTGACAGCCGGCATTTCACGCATCGGTTCCAGTACCACCTTCTTTCTGGCATCCACCACCTTCGATTTCTCCAGTTCGTCCTGCAGACCTTCGATCTGAGCTCTCATGTCGTTGATCTGCTGGTTCATCCGGTCAATTTCTGCACTGTTCACCGGTTTGGCAGCCACCTCTTTGGACTTACCTTTGCTGATGTTGTCAAACAGGTTGTTGAACGAGTAGGTGATTCCTGCGCTCAGATAAGCCGAAACAGTCAGCTTGTCCTTGTCGTTCACGTCATAATATTTCGGCTGCAGGGTGATTCCCGGTTCCACGTACACGCTCCATTTCGGAGTGATGTTATACACGGCCTGGATACCCAGATTCCCGGTCAGGATATTCATGTATGAATATTTCTGCAGGATATCGCCGAATTTATGGTGATAGAATCCCATGCCCAGCACGGCATTCAGGTTAAACGGTCTGTATTTCTTGCCTCCATACAGATGAGTCATGTAGGTCAGATGACCTCCGAACACCTGTCCCCGGCTGTCCGTCAGCAGGTGAGTGTTTCCGGCCACACCTTCCAGTTTCAGTCCTGCCCACGGATTGATCCAGAGACCGGCACCGATTTTTCCGGTAGCAGTGACATATCCGTCCGTGTTCATGAAAGCCTCCGTGTTTACGCCACCGGTCACGAACCAGTTGTATTTGTGGAATGTTTCCGTCTCTTGCGCGTTGGCACCCACGGTGATCAGGGCAGCGCAAGCTGCCAGTATCAAACTTTTCTTCATCATTTTCAGTCAATCATTAAAGTTAGTTACATGGGGATTACGTTCAGGGAAACCACCTGGCGTGCAGGGCTCAGATTACCCTTCACGGTGATGTTTGTAAAGAACAGCTTGTCCCCTTTGACTACGTTTCCGATCATTTTCTTCATTTCTGCGGTCAGTTTTCCGTTGTTGGCATGTTCCGTCATGACGGTCTTGTTTCCGTTCTTGATGACGATCATGTCAAATCCGCTGATATGCTCCTTCGTGTCGATTCCGGCTTCCATTTTCAGCTTGATTTCGCTGATGGTAGCCAGTTCTCTGCCGTTCAGAGGCACATTGCTTCTGTACTCTCTCACTTTACCCTTTTCGGTTGTATACGTCAGGTAAGGAGCAGGAGCGGGCAGCTGCATCACCTTGTATGAAGTTCTGGCCAGCACCTTGCCGTTCTGCCGGATGGTGAGCGTTGTTTCCGGATGCTTTCCGTCGGGGACAGCCACATAGTGGTTACCCGCCTTCTTCACGCGTCCGCCGGTCATGTCCACCTTCACGTCTCCGGCCTGGCTGGAAGCCACGGTGATGTTGATCACGTTCTCATAGTTGGCAAAGAGCGGAGCCTTGTTTTCAGCGAAAACCATGGCCTTGATCTGTCCGTTGTCTTCTTTCACCACCCTGGCAGCAGCTTCAGCCTGTCGGTTCTTGTTGTTCTGCTCCAGCTGGTTCACCAGCGCCTTGATCAGGTTGTTGTCAATGTCCACTGTCGGAGTCTGTACGGTCTGCAGGCTGTCGTTTCCAGTCTGTCCCATGCCCTTGAGTGTTTCGTTGACAGCCAGCCATGCATCCTTTTCCACCTTGTTCAGCATCATGAATGCCCCGATGGTCGGCAGGTTGTCGAAGTGCTCCTTCTCCCAGTTGTTTCCCTCTTTCAGGGGTTGGGTAGCGAGAAGATTCTCCACATAGCCTTTCACGTTCGGGTCCTGAGTCAGTTTCAGACAGGATTCCTTCAGCTGTTCGATTTTGTTTTTCAGCAAGGTTGCCTTTTCCATGTTGTTGCCCAGCATCACGGTTTCCACGGCGTTCAGGTCATCATCGGCATCCATGCCCTTTTCGGTCAGGCTGTTCCGTTTGGTCTCTTCCTTGATTGCCTTTTTCAGATCGTCAATCAGTCCGGCCATTTCGTTCGCCTGTCCTTCCAGCAGTTGTGCCTGTTCCGCCATTCCCCGGTCAGCTGCGGCCTTGCTCAGTACGCTGTTGTACGTTTTCAGTCCTTCCACATTCCGTTGCATGTCTTTGCTGGCCGTATGGAAACCGTCCAGGACATCACTTGAAATGTTGATAGCCAGCATGGCGATCAGGATGATGTACAGCAGGTTGATCATTTTTTGCCTTGGAGGCAATTTATAATTAGCCATAGTCTGTCATTAGTTCATTGCGTCCAACATCTTTTTGTACTTCTCGTTCAGTGCGGCGATTTCGTCAGCCAGCTTGCGGGTAGATTCCTGCATGCTGTCGGCCGATGCACCGTTCTTCAGCTGTTTGATTTGAGCTTCGTACAGATCGTTGAGCTTGTTGATATAGAGTTCGTTCAGCGTGTCTACATTCTTGTTCAGTTGGTCGATAGCCCGTCTGCAGGCAGCACTTCTGGCAGTTGTTTTTCCGACGTTGCTGTTTCCCAGTTTCGGATCCGTAACAGCGTTCTTGTCGTTCAGCACCGGATATACCCGGTCCCATTTGTACTCGCGGCTCGGTTCGTCGAAAGCAGAGATAAAGAAGATAAACACTTCGGTACACAGACCGATCATCAGAAAGACATTGTCATACGGTGCGTGCATGATTTTCATCACGGCGCCCAGAATTACCAGACAAGCTCCCCAGCAGTAGCATACATTATAAAAGTTCTTTCCGGTTCTGCTGGATAAAAAAGATTTCAGTGACATATTTTTTATAATTAAATTAGGTCAATTCAGTTCATAAGGGGAGGGCGTCCTTCTTGCCGGACCGCCCCTCCCGCTTTTTCATCAATCCGTTATTTCCGGTTCTTACAGCGAAGCAGTGCTTGTACCGCCTGAGTGCTGGTTGGCAGTTTCGTTGCGGTAGCTGAATACAGAACCGGTATACTTCTTCAGTTTCACGGTCTTGCTGCCGTTGTTCATCTTGAAGGTATAGTCCACGTTGCTGTATGCACTCTTCACGCTCCAGTACATGATGCTGTTGCCGCTCACGTTGGTCTTGGTAGAGTAGCTCACTTTATATACGCCGGAAGCACCTTCTGTTGCTGCAACGGCATTGTTGATCAGTGAGGCCAGTCCTTTGTCGCTTCCCATTACGCTTTCCGGAGTAGTGGTGTAGCTCCATCCCATCGGAGCTTCGTAGCTGATCTGGATGTCAGTCAGTGCAGCGAAGTTACCGCTGTTGTCCACCTTGCCTTCAGCACCTTCAACCACTTCCGTACCTGAACCGCTTTCCTGTCTGGTCGGAGTGACACGGAATGAGTAGTCACCGCTCAGTGTACCGTCTGCCAGTTTGAACTGGTAGCTCTTCGTATTTGCATCATAAGTAGCTTTACCCAGCTTTTCATAACCCTGGGCATCTGCTCTTGATCCGGCAGCTTTCTTGTAAACCACTACATCTTCAAAGTTGGTATTGCTGGTAGTCGGGTTGCTGACAGCAATGATCGCATTCTTTCCGTTCACGTCCTTGCTGGTTTCCACATACACGTTCATGATGGAAGTACCATCCTTGATCTGGCTTACGGTAGCAGCAGCCTGTTCCGGTACATACGGAGTAACGGTCACTTCAGTCTTGTCTTCCGTGATGGCATCGTGCGGCACTTCCACACCTGCTTCCTGGATATCCTCGATACCGTCAACGACAGCACCGTCTGTTACCACGGTTGCATCGTTGTTCTTGTTCAGCGCTACGGCAGCCGACTTCTTGGTCAGGTTCAGGCTGATGGCATAGCTGTCACGGTTGCTGGCACCCGAAGGAACCGTTACGCTGGATTCAGCGCTCAGGTATCCGTCCTTCTGTACGGTGATGGCATAAGCCTTCTTGTCGCTTACAGCCACTCTGAACTGTCCGGTTGCATCCGTTGTTACGGCTTCAGCACCTTCCACAGTGACGCTGGCACCTGCCAGTCCCTGGTTGTTTTCCATTACCTGGCCCACGATGTAGTATTCCACCACATCCTTGATCGGGTCTTCGACCTCCTCAGGAGCCTTTTCGTTGTCACTCACAGAACAAGAACTCAATCCGGCTCCGGTTGCCATCAGCAACAGAGCCATTGCATAGATTTCTCTCTTTTTCATTTTTGTTTGTAAAAAAATTAATGATTAGTTGTTTGTATGTTTGATTAAAAAATCCTTGATAAAGTCCGGCTGGTAGAATCCCTTGCTGCGGTTTTCCCCGGGCTGTGTCTGGTAGTCCCTTCCCAGGTTCCGGTCGATGTATTCTCCCCAGGCCACCATGCTGTAGGTGTATGAGAAATAATCCGCCGGTTTCACCCGCATGCCCTTCCAGCGCTTGTATTTGCGGCCGGGCAGGGGAATGGCAAAGCTGAATCCCCCGTTCACCATGCCGCCCGTATAGATTCCGTACAGGCCCACGGTATATTCCCCGAAGTGGCGTGTCAGATCCCCCTTCACTCCGTAGTCACCATATACGAAGCGGTTCCCCTCCACGGTCACCTCCGTGTTCCATACCGGGATATACGCCCGTGCATACACCCCCGCATTCACTTTCGGCCGGTTGGTCACCGTCCATCCCTGGTTGTCGATAAGCGAGTAGACCGTCAGCCCCAGCCGTCCTCCCAGTTCCCACCGTCCGTCCCGGTTTCTCCACGAAGCCTTCAACTGGCCCCCCATGCGGTGGTTGGTCAGCAGTCCCGCTTCTACGGTCGTTCTCCAGTTCCGTTTCCAGTAGAAGCCCTGTTTCAGAGCCACCACACCCGGACGGATCTGCTTCAGTTCCCCCTGCTGGTTGCCCACGATGGGGAAGATCACCTGTGCCGTCAGTTCCGCCCCTTTCCAGAGCGGCATTTCCAGTGCCGGAGCCAGCGAGATGCTGTACCGGTACAGCTTGTCAAAACTGGTATTCTCCAGAAACACCTGCGGATACACGCACAGATCCGGTTTCCAGCTGCTGCGGTTCCGTGTTTCCGTTCCCTTCAGCGCCTTCAGCGCCTCGTCCGTTTCCGTATCCAGCGTCATAGCCCCGAACACCTCCTTCAGTCCGCAGTTTCCGGCGCGGTAACTCTCCGCCACCTCTCCGGGCAGACCGATCCGCAGCACCGGGATCCCGTTCTCATCCGTCACCACCAGAACCGTTTCCTGACCGGCCGTTTCGCAGGCCAGTGCCGCTTCCACTGCCTTTCCCAAGCCCTCATAGCTGCTCCGGTAGAGCCGGTCTTCGAACGAAGCCACCCAGCCCTGTTCCGTACGCACCGCCTTCACATTCTCCATGCCCGCCGCTTCCAGCTTCTCCGCCAGTTGCGCCCGCATGTATCCTGCCAGTCCCGTCAGGGCTGCCAGCAGGATGAACCGTCTAATGCCACAGTGTACATTCATATCTCACTCCTCCTGCTATGCAGTCAAAACCTTCCGTAAATGCATTCAGCGACAGGTGCTTCCACAGCTTTGCCGAAAGCCCCAGATTCACCTGGTGCGTATCATATTCCGCCATGACCGACAGATTCCGGCACCACACCGGGCTGAACGACACACTGCCGAACACCCCGTCCTGCAGGACGTTCCGGTCGCCCGTCCATCCCAGGTATCCCACTGTCAGCATCAGCACGTTGCCTTTCAGATCCAGATGCTTGGTAGCCACTCCGTAGATATTTCGGTAATAATTCGTCCCTTGGTTTTTGTACGGGTCGTGCGCCCCGATGGCCAAGGCAGGGCGGTATTTCCCTTCCTTCAGCACCCGCACCTTCAGCGAGAACGAGCGGTCCTGCTGGTTGAACTTCGGCTTGCTGGTCATATACGTTGTTTTCAGCAGCGTTTCGCGGTAAGCCAGTTCCAGAAAGGAAAACAGGGTGAAGTCCACGAAGTAGTTTCCCGTATGGTAGTTGAAGGGATTTCCCTTCTCCGGCATGAAGTTTCCTCCGATCATGAATGTTCCCGTTTCGTTCATTTCCGCTGTCGGAGCCATCAGTCCCCCTGTCATGCCCAGGTTGAACTGCGCCTTTGTTTTCATAGCGAATCCCGGCCCGCAAAGGAGAGCGGCCAGGATTCCCGCCCGCAAGAGGCAGCCTTTTCTCAATTTCTTAATATGCATTCTTTTCTCCATGTACGGCGTTCGCCACAGTTTTGTAGATGATGTACAGATCCAGCCAGAAACTCCAGTGCTCGATGTACCAGATATCCCCGCGGATACGTCCTTCCATGTCCTTCAGCTCCTTCGTCTCCCCGCGGTAACCCGTCACCTGGCTCCAGCCCGTGATTCCCGGCTTTACAAGGTGGCGCACCATATACTTGTTGATCAGTTTCGAATACTCCTCCGTGTGCTTCAGCATGTGCGGACGCGGTCCCACCACGCTCATGTCCCCCATCAGCACGTTGATAAACTGCGGCAGCTCGTCGATGCTCGTCTTGCGCATGATGTTTCCCCACTTCGTCTTCCGCGGGTCATCCTTCGTAGCCTGCACCTTGTCCGCATCCGCATTCACCTTCATGCTCCGGAATTTGTAGCAGTAGAACTCCTTGTCGTTCAGACCGTTCCGTTTCTGTCTGAAGAAGATCGGACCCGGCATGGTCATCTTCGTGATGATGGTCACGATGATCAGGATCGGGATAAACAGCGTGCAGAGGAAACACAGCGAGAATACGATGTCAAACGTCCGTTTCACGAACTTGTTCCCCAGCTGGCTCAGCGGATCCGGCCGCAGGCTCAGGAAGGGCACACTGCCCAGCATGTTGAAGTACATCCGGTTCTGCAGGTAGTTATGCACGTTCGGCACACTGTAGAATCTCACCAGATGGTTCTCGCAGAAGTTGATGATCGGAATGATCACGTCCCGGTCCTTCGAAGGCAGACAGCAGAACAGGAAGTGTACCTTCGGATGCTGTCCCAGATAGGCATTTACGTCTTCCGGCCGTCCCAGGTACGGACATTCCTTCGGATAGCGGTTGTTGGGTTCGTGGTCAAAATAACCGATCACCCGGAATCCCGCATACGATGCCTCCGTCAGTTCCCGGTACAGCTCCACGTTGTTTTCATAACTTCCCACCAGCACCACGAAGCGCAGGTTTCCACCCCGTGAGCGGTAACTTTTCACCAGGTAGCGCAGAATCAGCCGGAATGCCGCCAGACAGACAAGCAGGGTTGCCAGATAGCCTGCAAACAGCTTCGACCAGGCATCCGTATAGTGTCCTACGGTGAGGATACATCCCGCCAGAATGGCGAAGACAAACATATTCTGCACCACGTGGCCCACAATCCGGTAAGCATATACTTTGCGGTTGTAGAGCGAAACCCCCGTATTGATCGCCGTTATGAAGTAACACAGCATCAGCGTCAGCATGATCTGCGTTTGCGGTACTCCCATTGTCTTTTCCCAGCTGCTTCCCTGCGCCCAGCTGTAAAACAGTCCGAATAGCCCGCCGCAGATCAGAGTCTCCGTGATGATGACCATTGTGTTCACCATCCGCTTATAGGTCAGTAGCTTATTTCCCATAAAACTTATTGGTTAAAAGGTTGTGATAAATGATCGCTATTATCATTGGTATTATGAATTCTTTTCAGTAAGTAGTGCCATATAGTTTTCAAGAGTAAATCGTCTGTAGAATTTTACAAAACCCATAAAAAGGATATTACATAGAAAGACCATCGTAATGATTAACATGAATCCCTTCCAATCAAAGGATGCTGAGAAATTGATTGTTGACAAACCTTTTATGATAAGAATGTCAGTAAAAATGCATGATATTAAGCAAATGGCTCTTAAAAAACCATATAGTGCAATGTAGTTATCTGTTTTTCTTTGGCAATTAGGTATATTCAGATAAACATAATGCATGACTATACGGTGATAGTCATTGTCAGAATTAATTTCAGGCCGTGCCAGATTCAGTTTTTGAGACAAATTGAATAATTTGGTCTGTATACTGTCACGTATATAAGTGTCTAATGGATGTGTAATAAACTTATTTATTTTTAGAGGTGCTCCCAATAACAGAATAAAAGAAGTTACAGGGAAAGCCGTAAACAACAGAATTATACGCCAGATAAAGTTCCCAAAATATATGCCATCCCTAAAGTAAGTATTTAAATAATAATCAAAACTTCTATCTTCATCATGTAATAAATAATAAGACGGATATTTATATAATTTATTGGCAAAATATTCTATGGTGACAGATGACAGATAGGCAATGATCTGTCCACATATATAAGACAGAATAATTAATATTAACGTGGATTTCAACCAATCAAAAGACAGCTTGTTTTTAACGGTATCCATAAAACCTGCAATACTGAAGTAATCGCAAATTGATGGGGTGTCCTTCAGATAGATAATATGTATGACAATGAGTAAAGTCAACATTCCCGGAAATAGATATCCCAGAAAGTCGTAAAAAGAAAAAGGATTTTTTTCCATATTTTAATTTGTACTATATTCAGATTGGCTTGTGACAGAGAAGGTTGAAGTATTTCTTGCATTCTCTGAGAGATGATTAATAAGTTGATTCAAATTAGGATGAATAATATGAAACTTTGCACAACTTTTTCTTATGAATTCGTCGGAACTCAGGCAGTAGAATTTCTTCTCGCTTGTTTTTTGTGTGAATTCATTGATAAGTTCTTGTCTTGGAGAAATAACTTTATCATTGACAATGTAGAACCAGTCATCCTGAATTTTACCAGTAACCAATATGATATCTTTGTTTTTCTCTTTCGCATGCTCTTTGATCTGTTCCCAGATTATCATATCATGATATGTGAATCTTTCATTATCACTTTGCGGGGTACAATATCCGGGAGGGACTCTTCGGGAATATCGTTCTTTGGCTTGTGTATATATTTCCTGTAACTCTGCACTGGTGTATTCTCTGCCTATGCGATCCGTGAACAGAGTGTTTATTTGTTCTTTTTTTTCATCATGTTCCAATGCATTGCTGAGGTTTTCAATTTGCCTGTTGAAAAGTTCCTGGATGCGTTTTGTCAGTTCCTCCAGTTCTGAAATAATCGCTGTTTCCAGATATGGATAATTTTTGTTATTCTGAATATTTTCCTTACAGCAAGTAAGATGATAGAGTGTATTCTGAATCTTTCCTGTCTGGTTGATAATTTCATTATTTACACACTGGTGATATAGCCATGCGACGTCGTATGGAATCCATAATTTATCTTTTATCGGAGGTTCATTTAATACCGTAAATAATGTATTGACATCCCTATCATTTAGTCGGAAGATATCCAATAAAAATACGGTATCAACGACAAAAACAGTATTTTCTAAATGTTGGTAAATGTCCGTTTGATTCAAAGGATAATATCCGGGAAAGTGCTTTTTCATAGAATTATAATACAAGATTGTTTTTTACCCATTCGTTGGGAGCTAAAACCTTAGTCCAGGCAGCCGATTTTCCACTTAAAATTACAATAAGCCGGTCATTGTTATCTATGTATTTCATGAGAAAATCCCTGATTTCTGCATGAGTCTTGTCCGTAACAATGGCCCAGGTTGATTCTGTAAGTCTTCCCCAAACGGGAAATGATTTTAGTGCAGCATATAAATCCTGATAATTTCGATTGGGCTGACATAAATCGTAGCTTACAATGTAACAATGTTTTTCTGACATTTTATGATATGATTTAGAATTTCTCTTTTGCGATGTTGATCAGGAACAGCATGTTTCCGATGATGTACCGTCTCCACATCCGTCGCGGTTCCTTGATCAGCCGGTACAGCCATTCCAGGCTGTGTTCCTGCCACCATTTCGGGGCACGTTCCACGGTTCCTGCAAAGAAGTCGAATACTGCTCCGATGGCACCGCAGTGGCAGTGGATGTCCAGTTCCTTCCAGTGCGTGTAGACCCATTTCTCCTGTTTCGGTGCCGTCATGCCGATCCAGAGCAGATCCGGATTAGCCTTGTTGATCGCTTCGATGATCTGCCGGTTCTCCTCATCGCTGAATTCCGGCTTGTAGGGTGGGGAATACGTCTCTACCGTGATGTTCGGATACACCTCCGCAGCTTTGGCTGTGACCAGTCCCAGTACCCGTTCACTGCTCCCCATGAAGAAACATTTGCCTCCCCGCCGGTTCAGCTGTTCCATTTCATGTCCAAACAGGTCCCATCCTGCAATCCGTTCCTTCGGTTGCGATTTGGCCTTCAGCCACCGGCAGGCCATTACGATGCTGGCCCCATCCGGCACCAGGGCATCCCCCTTCTGGAGAGCCTCTGCAAAAAGCGGATCCTTCTGTGCCGTGTTATATGAATGTGCATTGATCGTGTTGATCAGTACCTTGCCTTCAGGCAATAACGATAACTCCCTTCTGCTTTCCAGAAGGGATAAATCCTTTAATTTAAGCATGTTTATTTTTGTAGAATTAGGAAATGGTTATTCTAGGTAACATATATGCTATATGAACTCATTTAATATAAAGGAGATACACTATAGTTATGGCCGACTTTGGCTATGTTATATAACTTTTGATTTTATGTTTTTCCTATGAAAATCTTGATATTATAATATCGTATTTTTTGTTGTAAAATAATTAGTAATGGCAAAAATAATTTAGTCTTTACTAAAAATATTATTTGCTATTATATATGTTTTTATAAAGTTTTATCATTTTTTGAGCTTTATTATCCCATGATAATTCCTCTTGTCTTTCTTTGCATCCATCAGATAATACCTGCAAATGATCTCTATGGTTATATAAATATTCTATTTTCTCGGCAAAATCCTTAACAGATTGTGTCGAATTTGTTAGAGATATTTTTAATCCAACTTTTTCATTTACACAATCACCATGTCCACATGTATCGAAACAGAGAACGGGTAAGCTATTATTGAAAGCTTCTAATATAACATGAGGAGTCCCTTCTGCTATACTTGTAAAGAAAAAAAGATCACATTGCTTCATTAATTCTTGAACCTTTGTATGGCTTACTTTTTCGTGCCAAATGCATTGTTTATCAATATAAAGCTGTTGCGACAGCTTTTGATATGGTGCTTCTTCTTCTTGACTACCACCTACAATATGAAGTATGATATTTTTATTTTTGCAATGTGCTATACTTTTCAATGCTAGTTCTAATTGTTTTGTGAAAATAAAACGGCCTACCCATAATATATCAAATGTTTGTTTTGTCAGGCTATATGTTCGTTTAAAGTTACTCTTTTCAATGTCACATCCAGATTCATTTATTAAAATAGGTGTGTGATGAAGATATTTTTCTATTGCGTTAGCAGAGTCTGTAGATGCTGCAATAATATAATTCGCTTTTTGAGCAGCTTTATGAACTCTCGTGTTATACTTTAATTGGAATCTATTGATGGCATTTTTCAATCTGATAAATCCTTTCTTTTTCCAGTTAGTTCCTTGTAAATATGCTATGGGAAAAGCTTCCTTAGCATTGGTTGGACCCCATATAAATGGCTTATTAAGCTTCCATAGAAAACCAGGCTCACGGAAACCTATCATGTTTAATTGGTGAATAATATCGATATGATTTTTTTTGATGATATCTTGTGCTAATGTTAATGTTTTTTTTTGCCATTTTCTATAATAGTAATAAAATCGCCAGTCTCCTTGGTTCCAGCACATTTTTCTGACTTTTTCAGGAACAGGATTATAGTAAAAATGCATATTTTTACTTTGAGGTAAAGTTGGCAGAATATTTTCTATGTTTTGTTGAAATTCACCTTCTGTAATAATATGTAATTCGCAATATCTTGCAAGATTTACACACCAATTCCATGCCATTCCTGGCTCACTCCCCATATTAGGAGAGCAAGCATATGCGTTTATTAGTATTGAAAGCATTTTATTTTTGAATAATTTCTGATAAGATGTTTTTTAATCTATGTTCGAATTGTGTTATTGTAAAATTTTGGAGGAATCTATTCCTTCCTTTAATGCCCATTTTTTTAGAAAGTTGAGGATTATCAACAAAATACTGCATCGCTTTAGCTAACTCTTTAGCATTATTTTTCTCAACAATAAAACCACTTTCTCCATTTTGAATGATGTTGGGGATTCCACCTTCGTTACTTCCGATACAAGGTAAACTATATTCCATTGCTTCTAGTAGAACTAATCCAAAAGTTTCATATAAAGTGGGAAATATAAAAGCTGTAGCTTCTGAAAAATATTTTTTCTTTTCATCGCCATATTTAGCTCCAACACCTGTTACGTAATCCTTTAAATCGTTTTTTGTGATGTATTCATTAAAGGATTCTTGTGATATTTCAGACCATTTCCCGATAAATGTGCATTTAAATTCCTTATTTTGCTCTTTTAATATTTTACATGCTTCTAATAATACCCATACCCCTTTATTTTTAAGCATATGGCTTAAAAATAGAAAATGAGCTTTCTCTTGCCTTTTGTTACGAATTGAATCAACTTCATTATCTGTTATTTTAGCAGGTATACCATTAGGGCAATAGTAGATGTCTTTTTTTGAAGAAAATGCAGAAATATCATCATATAGTTGTTCTGCTAGAAGAATAACTTTTGTGTGTTTGAATATTATATGATATGCAAGGCGTGATATTTTGTGTTTATTAGAAAAGTTCTTGGCACCCTTATTGTGTAAATGTAAAACAATCTTTTTCCGTAAAATTTTTAATATACTAACAACTAGCATATCCCGAAAAATGCCCCATCCACCTATTGTGGATGTAAAATAGCACAAATCAGGACTTTGTACTATAGCAGTTTTGGCTATTGAAACTATATTTTTAAATATAAATAATATTTTATGTAAATTTATATTGCCTACATCTTGAATTTCCTTTGAAGCAGAAGGATTTATATATAAACAATCAAAAGCTTCATTTATAATTTTGCTGTCATGGATATATTTTCCCATCATTGCAGCACCATGAACGGGTGGTGGCATATGCATGATGAATAAAATTTTTGGTTTCATATGCTATTTTTTTATAATTGCTTTGTGTCCTATAACAGTACTATTAGAGGGAACATCATTAACAACAATTGATCCTGCTGCTATTGTGACATTATTTCCTATTGTGATTGGTCCTAAAATTATGCATCCAGCTCCAATTGTAACATTATCTCCAATGGTTGGAATACCTTTACCACTGTCTCCAATAGTCGTACATTGATGTATTGTACAATTTTTCCCTATATATTTACTATTTATGAAGGTCGCATATCCATGTCTTATAAATAACCCATGACCTATTGGTGCTGATGTTATAAATAAAGTCTTCTCTCCAGATAGTATGATGTTTATATATTTCCCTATTTGGCCTAACCTTCTATAGAATAAATTACGAAAAGGTTTGTCAAATAACAAAAGATATGATAATTGTTGAATGGGACTATTTATATATACCCCTGTTGCTTGACACCACCGATACATATCAGATTTTATGATCTTTTTATTTGTGGATAGGAGATAAAAAATAATAGGTATCCAAATATGTGGAGGATATAATAAAGATAAATAATATTTGAGATTTTTCATTATTTGTTTAAATACGTTCTTATTACATTAAAAAACCTATTGGCACAGTTTTCTGTGTTAAAATATTCTTCAATTTCTATGGAATGTTTGCCCATTGTTTTTAGATCCTTATTATGAAAGAACTTTAGAGAGTCAAGTATTGAACTCTGTTCAAGAGGATCGAATATAACACCATTTTCTTTATTTTTAATTAGGTCAATAGCTCCACCATTATATTTAGAGCAGGCAATTGGCATACCACATGCCATTGCTTCAGGTACGACTAGGCACCAATTATCCTCTAATGTTGGTATAATAAAAACATCTGAAATAGCATAATATTTATAAACTTCATCATAAAGAATTTTACCGATAAAATGAATGTTTTTTTTATTTTCAAATTCTTTTTTTAATGGCTCTAGTAATTCCCCTCCACCTATCAAGATTAGGTGGTCTGATGGATATTTTTGTGAGTGAATAATCCAGGCATTTAATAAATATTTTATCCCTTTACGTTCGATAAATTGACCAGAAAACAGGAAAGTAATACCTTCTCCATTAATGTTTAAATTTGATCTCATTGTTACTTTTATTTCCTGAGTAATAGATGAGATTCCCTTTTTTAATCCATCACTATCTGCACTCATGCCTGTAATGTGAATTTTTTGAGGATTTATATTTAATGATTTTAGATAGTTGGTAGTTTCGGTTCCATTAACTAAATATCCTGTTACGAATTTATCTAAAAATTTTCTTTCCAATATTTTGAAAAAAGGAGCAAAACGTTCAGTATGTGCAGTACGCTCATAGCTGATAAAAACAGGATATCGGTGTAGCCATGCATATAAAACAACAGCTGGTGTCCATTGAAAAAATCCTTCTGTTATAAGAATCTTAGGATTATATCTACTTAAATTTTTGTAAAAATGTTGGAGGTAAGGTATACGATAATATTTGTCGAAGTCTTGTTTTGATGATTTTTTTATTTTAAATATTTTTTCATCGTTATATGGATAAGCAATATCTTTTAGTTGTATAGGAATTTTTTTTAAGGTATTATTGAGTCCTTCCATTTCGAATCTCAATGGAGAGTACATTATGTAAAATTCTCCATTAAATAATTCATTTAATTTATTATAGAATGGGATTCTATAATCTGAGAAAACAGGACTTGCGTATAATATTGTCATAGCAATTTACTTTGTTTTATAAAGTTAATAAATCTGTTTCGATAATCTTTTTGCTTTAATAAAAACACGTTGATATATCTTAAATAGTTTTCGTATATCTGTTCATGTAGAAACATTTCAGGATTAAAATCTTGAATATTTTTAAACAAGAAACCAACTTTTTCATCTTTTACAAATTGTAAGGCATTACATTGATGTCCAATAATAGGTGTACCATTGAATAATATATCTAGTACAACACCACTACTTCTATTAGAGTAGACGCCATGATAATTTAAAATACAATATCTAGAACTTCTTATAAAATTATAATATTCATTATCACTAACAAATCCCAAATGCAATTCAATGTTTTCCGAAGATTCTGCTATATTTTTTAATTGATTTGAGAGTTCGGTATTTGCAGCTCCTGCAATAAGGAGGGTGAATTTTGTTCCTTTTAAATAATTAGCGATTTCTACAACTCCCTTATCTGGATAAATTCCACCGACTATAGCAAAATCATATTTTTTATCTTTATAAGAACGTTTTTCTTGATGAAAAAAATCAGGAGACTTAGGATATATATAATCAGTAACTATGCAATATGGTCTTTGATAAGCTTCACCAATTTTTGCGGAAGGACATATAATTCCTTTTATTTTTTTCTTCGCAAGCCTATATATTAATCTTTGAAATAATGATTTTAAGGCATCTGTGTTATATTGTATAATATAGATATTATTCTTTTTCCTTCCTAATAAAGCTATTCCTAGAAATGTGGTTGATGCGCCAGAATGCTGTAAAACTATTATATCTTTAGGAGTCGTTTTGTGAAATAGATAATAACAATTTTTTAAGACGTGCCATTTGTTTTTTATGGAATTTCCTTTTTCTAACGAATCATATGGAAGTGCAAATAGAACTTCAGGTGTAAATTGGGTTTTATAAATAGGGCCTCCCCCTATTTTTGTATCAAAAATAGATGCATAGTTGTCTAAATAATTATGAGCTAATGAGAAATAGTGACCTATTGAATGTCCATCAATATTTAGACTTTTTACATCTGCTAGAATTAATCGTTGAGAGTTCATAGAGAATTATATTAGTATCCATTCTTTAGGATAATGATATTTGAGGAATTTTTCATTATAGTTTCTGTAAATAAAATATGATTTGGGACAGATAATCAGTTTTTCTTTATTACTATTTAACCAAGCAGCCCACCAACTGAAAGTACTATTTGCGATTATATTATATTTGCATAGTGACATAAGTTGCATATCTCTGAAGCTATTTTTTCCTGAATTTTGTGTTATATAAATGTGATTATATTCATTTAGAAAACTAAAGTTGCGTTTGCACCATTCAGCGTCGTCAGAAAATATGAAAATAAAAATATTATTAGAATTGTCTAATTTCTTTATTAAGAAATCAAGAGCTTTTTTATAATAATCAGTTTCACTTAAAGTGACATAAGTGCTATTTAAATAGTCCCCACGTCGTACATGTATACTTATGGAGTCATGAGAATATATTAGATTTTGTATTTTTAGATTGGAAGGTGATAAATTGTCGTCAAATTTGAAACTCTGTTTAATCTCATCCTCGACTCCTCTAAAATATAATGGGGAATTCCATACCCCTTGCATATAGTAACATTTATGCTTATTTATATGTAAAATGTCTTTGTTAAAACTAGGATCATTTCCCTGTAGTATTTTATATTTTGATATACCATTAAAAATTAACATGGTATTTATTCTAAAAAGAATTTTATAATAGTACTTTTCAATAAGATTGTACTTTTCTTTGAGACTTTTTTGAGGTAATTTAATTTGAAAGATTCTTTCTAATTCAAATCCAGTATGGAATTCTGTACTTTTATATGGAGTTAAATCAGCTAGAATTCTTATTTGAGAATAATTTTTTTTTAACCATAAATAGAAGGCATATTGAAACATTTGATTCCCAAGTCCTCCCGAAAATAAAACTTTGATCATATTTATTGATTTTTTTGATATCTAATTATTTTACATGGATTTCCACCAGCTATGGTGTTATCAGGGACATCATGTGTAACGACACTGCCTGCAGCAATAACTGCGTTTTCCCCAATTGTAACTCCTTTTAAGATAATACAATGTGCTCCAATAAAAGCATTGTCTTTTATTGTTATAGGTTTTTTTAATGCATGTTCTTGATCATAAGGTGAATTTCTTTGAACTGTAGATATTGCATGAAAATCAGTATCCATAATATGTGTACCAAAACCTATTTTTACATTATTTCCTATAGATATTTTTTGGAAGCATGATATACTAGCAAGTGTCATTCCCACATCATTTCCAATGATTAATTGGGCTTGGTTACGCACATCTATTTTGCATTTACCTTTTATCCCAGTAGCACTATTGAGTATAGAATTTCCCATAGTAAAATTATTGCCAATAATCACAAGTGCATTTCTTGATATATGTATAAAGGGGATACCTGTAGAGTGAATTTTTTTATATTTAATACCTCCTAATGAAAATAGAATTTTGGTACATAGTGTCGAGATTAAATTATTAAATTTTATATGCACTATTTGGATTGCCGCAAGGAAATAACGTGTTAATTGCATATTGTTAAAGATTTATATATTTGAATATATTCATTTGCAACTTGTTGAGGATTATGTCTTTTTATGGCAGTAATACGCGCTTGTTTTCCCCATTCTTTTGCAATTGAATAATTTTGGGAAACATCAATAAGTGTTCCGGCTAGTGAATAAGGATCACCATCTTGTATCAAATACCCTTCTTCTTTATGCTTAATTAAAGAATTTGTTCCTCCAACACATGAAGCTATAATAGGTATTCCAAGTAACATTGCTTCACATAAACTATTAGGACTGTTTTCTATGTGGCTTACTTGACAATATATATCTGCTTGTAAAAGTGTATGTATTAATTCAGAAGTATCTTTTTTACCAACTAGTGAAATATGATTTCTTTGATAACTAAGTTGTAGCCATTTTGTGATTGTTTTTGCATAAGTAGAAGATTCATCCTGACCAACAACGATCCATTTGAATTTTAAGCCATAATCGTTTAAATATTTAGCTGTCTTTAATACAACTTCAAGCCCCTTATATGGACCATTGCTTATTGTAGAAACAATGATTAATGGATTACTGAAGTTTTGTTTTGACCATGTATGTTGATAAAATTCTTTTCTCAATATTTCATTTCCTTTATAATATTTTGCTTGTGGAGCTAATAGCATGGTTATATGTCGATCCCATTCAGTTCTTCCTATGACATGTTTAGAACAAGCTAATATATTCTGCTCTCGTTCAGCCCAATATTTAAATCTTTTATATAAAATTTTATTTGTATCCAGTAGCAATTTGGATCGCAAGGGCTCAAATTTTGTTAGAATATTATAAGGAATCCCAGAAAAAAATTTTTCAAGATATGGATTTAATAATCCTTGTATTGATAAAACGATTGGAATATGCTTTATTTTATATTGTAGTAGTCCAAAATTTTCTTCAGAACCATGTATATGAATAATGTTGGGTTTTACTTCTTCTATAACTTGTAATAGGGAAGATAAACTTTCTTCTTTTCTAGGCTTAAAATAATGATAATATCTGTAAAATAAGGCACTTAGTTTGCTATCTGTATGCTTCAGTGGTATAGGATAGTAATTAACATTTTCATAATAGAAGGGTCTAATATTTTTATTGGAATAGAAACATACATATAACTCAATGTTACTATTGGTCTTTATTTCATTTTCTAAAGCTGTAAGCCAACCACCACCAACAATTTTTGATCCAATTTTGTTGATAGCATTGCATGGTGTATTTGTGAACCAAAGGACTTTCATAATTTATTTGTGATATTTATATTTAAATATTAATATTACCCATTGCTTGAATTCTGTATCCGACATTTTTCTGAATTTGTTTGAAAAACAAATTCCAATTGTCATCCATAGTATTATATTTGAAATATTAAATAGATTTGTATCTTCTATCCAGCCAAACAGCCAATGAAAAGCAGTAAAACATCCAAGAATCTTTAATGCGAAACTATTTGATTTATATAAGGCTAGCCATGATGCACGAAAATATATTAAACTATATAATATAACTCCAATAAGCCCTAACCATGTAAAAATGTTAGGATGACATAATTCATTTATATGACGCTCAAAATGTCTTTGATCTGAAGATGAGGTTGTTGTTTTCTCAAAACTTATATAAATATCATTTCCACGTGCAGGTGTTCTACCAAATAATATATAGTGATTATTAATCGCAGAGTTGATTACATCAGAATAGATAGATGTTCTTGTATCTGCACTGATGCTAGTTACGTTATTTTTTAAAAGGGTTTCATCGTTCTTGTTGGATATACTATCTTTAAATATGTTAAAGTGTCCTGTTATTCCTAGATATAAGAATATAACCGTTATTATATATAGTCCCCAATGTATTATTTTAAGTATTTTACTACTTATTTTATTTCGATAAAGATACGCAAATGACATACTTACCGCTACTATTGATTTTATTATTTGACTTCTAGCTTCAAGTGAAATAAATATCATGATAAATAGTAGTGTAATTGATATAATTTTCCACTTTTTGGGCAATATAGGAATAAAAGCTCCCCAAAAGAAAAAAGGTGCAAGATAAAAGTGAAAACTTTCAGGTGGAGATATAAATATTATTAGAAAAAAAAGAGGTATACAATATTTTATCCATAATCTTAAAAAAAAAGTACAATTAGATGGCTTTTCAAAATAGAATACAAATAAAGGTAAACTAAGACATGTTATACCTATTGATAAAAGGTTATAATCCCAAAAAGATTGTGCAATGATAATACCTCGTATTAGACTTATAAATACCCATATAAGATAATATTTGATAATTTTATAGTTTGAATTAAATAGTAAAGAATATGAAAAACTGTATCTTATTATCAAAAGGCAAAGAGTAAGGCTTATAACTCTAATTATACTGGAATTAATACTAATAGAAAGCCATTGACTTATACTTAAAGGCGTTAAAATAACGGCTAATATTCTGATATATTTTTCCTGTGTACTATGAGTTTTCATTCATTTTCATTCATTTTCATTTGTTTCGCAAATCTTAATCCAATTTTTACATTTAATGATTAAATTGTTTGCTATTTGGCGCCAATTCTCCTTATTTGTGATAATTGTATTTTTGTTGATTTTAGCATCTTTAAGGAAAATGGGCCTTTTTAAATGTCCATTTTCCCATTCTATAACATTGAATAAATCTAATATGCCTTCAAGTCGACAATCATCTAATTTGTTTCCTTGTTTATTATGTATGTATAATACAGGAGTTTCAAGTCCTAAACATGGTAAAGCGCAATGAATTCGAGATGTCACTACTAGTTTTGCTTTTGCATATGTCTTTACTAAATTTTCTGCACAATCTAATAGTGCTTCATTAGTTTTATAAGTTTCTTTATATTGGGGACTTTGTTGACATATGTAATAGGCATTATTTAAGATGTCTTGTGAAAATAGTTTAGAATATTCATAATGGAAATATGAAGCTTTCAATATTTTCCCATATAAATGTTGCGTTTGTTTGGGATATTTTTTTATTATACAAGCAACTTTAGTAGGATGGAGAAATAAATGTAATATAGATTTGAGAATAGATTTTAATCCTTTGGGTAATTCTGCATATGCATCAACAAAAAAATATTTGCCATCACAATCTGTTGTTTTATATTTATAACCTAGCGTTAATGTCATACAGCCTGAATAGTATGCATCTATATTATTTTGTAATAATAAATTGCAAGTTCTTCGATCTCGGCAACCGATGGGCTCATATTGCTTAAGGTAAGCAATAGAATTAGGTGAAAGCATCTGCTCCTCTACCGATGCATTTATATGAAATGCTAAAAAAAGAGGTTTGATTTTATTTGATGGAGGCCACTGAGATGGGTCATGCATATACCAGCCATTCATTATCATATTGCATTCATCACCATTATATTCTTTGAGTTCTTCTCGTTCTATAAACCCATGAAAGGATGGAAGGAATTGTTTTGAGGCTAGAGCTTGTACATAATCTCCAATATTGAGACTTTTTTCAGTTGATACGGCTAGTATTTTATAGTTATTTTTTTTCATAATATTTTATTTCCAATAACAATTATCATCACAGCAATGGCTGTTTTGTGGTTTATACTCATCTCCAGGATAGGTCCAATATTCATTAAATAGGTCAATATATTTATTGGGACCTTTCAATGTAGCGATTCCATAATTGGGGTTATCCCACCGTTTACCTCTTATTCCAAATAGCAATTGTAGTGACCCTCCTAAATGAATAGCTTTTTTCCCATTTCTTTTTGCATGAGCCGCTAATGGCATTCCATATGCTCCCGCACCAATTAAACATATGTCATAATCTATTTTATCCATTTCATCTTCCATATATTTTAATGCATGAAACCAAGTTTGAAAATCGTTACAATTTTCTATGGACTGCACGGCTTTTATTGTTTTCAAATCAAAATCAGGTAAAATATCTTTTTTCTTAAATAAATGTGTTCTTTTTCTATATTGTTGGATAATTAACTCTGTAAATGGATGGATAATTAAAACCTTTTTATCTTCTAATGCGCGTGACCATGGTTTTTCTCCCCAAAAAGGTTCCAATAAAAGTAAAGATATACATTCTATATTTTGACTGTAAAATTTTCTTAAATAGTTTTCTTCAAAACGCCATGAACCTAATATATCTATTTCTGGAATATCTCTTAATATTAATTCAGAGAATTTTTCAAGTAGATTAAGTTCTAAAGGGAAGAAACCTGAATTAATTTTCATATATTTTAAATGTTCCAAATTAAAGTTCCACCAACTTGGTGATTTTCCTGTAATAAAACCTAAAATATCATTTTTATGATATTTATAGCCAATATAACTAGTGATAGCATCAATTTCCGTACTACCAAATCTTGTTATCATACATGGATTCTTATCCATTAGTCTATCATATATAATTTTACTAGCTGTATTGGCATTGCAAATTCGATTAGGTATATCTAGGGAATGTAGAATTTTCTTGGCTATAATTTTTCTAGCTCCCATTAGTGAAAATTGGTAAAATCTATCCATAAAAATAAAGTTAGTTGATGTGTAATATGTCTTTAATAAATCTTTTAAGGTTAGTTATGTATTTCTGCCGTTTTTTATATGGCGAAGAATTAATCCTTTCAAAATTTATTGATTTTAACCATTTTATGATGATAGGATTTTTTATATTTGTTTCATTTATGTTTGCTCTTCGTTGTATTTGTTTGTAAACAACTATCTTATCCTTCGGGAAAAGCATTTTATTTTCTATGTCATAAATCATTTTATTTATATCGTTATCTTTTATATTAAATCCAAATTTGTTGGGATCTGCTCCTTCAACTAAAAGCCCTAATATTGTTCTATAACATTTCTCACAATGGCAACAATTGGATCTTAGATTTTGATGTAAACAAACATGTACATTAATGTCTAAAGATAACTCTTTTGTCTTTTGAACTATATATGATATTTTATCTTGTCTGTTAAGTTCATATCCATCGTGTATAACTTGTGTTGATCCATATTTTACAAAATTATCAATTGATGGATCACTTGCACAAGTATATGGTTGTCTTTCTATGTCGTAACTTGAAGCTATGTAAACTGTTTCAAGTTGCTTTAAGAAAGCAATGGGAGCAACATGTCCTAATATACCGATGCCATGTTGTATATCGTGCCACCAATGAAGTGTTGAGGGTTTTAATAATTGGTCAAGTATTCGGTATCCACATGGTATAAATTCCGTAAAATTTGTTTTGATATATGAAATGTTTAAATGCATTTTATTTGCAAATTCTTTAAGATCATTTAAATGAATATTCCAAATCTCGGGATTGTTAGTTGGATAATCAGCACTTCCCCATAAAGTAAGTAATTCAATATTTTCATTTATGTGTCTTAAGGTTGTGCATATAGCATCTATTCCACCACTAAAGAGAACGATTTTCCCTTTTGGCTTATATAAATTATTCTGTATTAGTTCTATTGATAATTTCCCCCTAAATGAGATTTTGGGATACATATTCTGGTATCCTTTTTTGATATCATTGAGACTATGAAAGAATGTTTCATCTAATGATGGAACTCTAAGTTCAGAGTTAGTTATCCAGATAATAGGTATTACGTTTGCAACAAATGGTATTACTAATATGCTATCTGGAATTAGAGATAGATCATAAATTGAAGATTCATAAGTAAAAACATTTGTATTAAAATACTTATTTAAGGCTTTTGTTGTCTGAAAATATATTTCTATTTTTTTCTCATTTTTGACAATTTGAGTTATTTCTATGATTTCTTCCATATCATTTTCCTTTTTATTAAATTTAATATAATGATTCTTTCATTATTATTTAATCCAAGAATAAAAATTATAATTGCTATTATTAAAACTTGTAAAGGTACATTTATAAATAAATTTATGATATTTGTTGTTTCATTTCTTACTAGGATATAACAGATTGGAATGCTTAATATTGTTACTAACAAACATGGTATGTATACTATTGTTAAACTTTTAGTAAAACTCTTTTTTTGTATCTTTATTAAGAATAAAGTTCTTGTTATTGTGATAATTATTTGTAGAAAAGCACTGACAAAAAAAACGCTCTCAACTTTGTAGTTTAAAGTTAATAAAATGTATGAAATAGGTAAGTTTAATAGTGTTATTAGGCAAATTATTATTTGATAATTTCTTATTTTCCCAGTTGCCATATTTGCTGCAGACATTGGAGATGAAATGCTATCAATTAAAGCTTCAAGTAGTAATATTTTTGAGAAGATAGTTACATATTCAGGGATATTACCTAACCATAAATACAATATATAATTGATATTATAAATTAATGGTAATATTACTATTAGCATTAAAAAATAAGTAAATTTGCATGACTGAAAAATTAAGCTAAACATTTTATCGTATTCATGGCTTGCGTATAATTTTATTATCTGTGGTTTTACTGCGGTGCTGAAATTTTGAAAGAATATAGAGCTATATGTTCTTATTTGATTGGCTATAGTTTGGGCTGTATTAAGTATAGGTCCGTAAAAAATATTTAATAGAAAGGACGCTCCTTGATTCTTTACTATACTGGCAATATTACCAAGTAAGCTCCAAATACTGAAATATGCAATTTCTTTTAAAGTTTTAATATCATATCTCTTTATTAAAACAATATGACATTCGGGAAATTTTTTTTGGCAGAATTTAATATAGAAAGAACTAATTAAAAAAGATGAGATTAGTTGTAATATACCGTATAGTAATAATTTATCTATATTTAAAAGGGTAAGGATATAGACTGTTACAAGTTTTAATATAGCTTCTAATATTGATATTTTTGCATAAATGCCCATTTGTTCATGAGCTATTATTGATGAGACATATGGAGTTGTTAAAATATTGCACAAACTAGATATGATGGTCAATTGAAAAACGATAAGTGCTATATCAAACCTTTCATTAGGTATATTAAGTTTATTGTAAACAAACCATAGTCCTATAGTTTCAGCTAAAATAAGCACTAAAAATGTAATCAATATATATATTAAAAATGTTGTATTAAAAACATTATGTAGTCCTTTCTCATCTTTTTTCCCAAGCATGAAAGAATAGTATCTCTGACTTGAAGAAGCCATTGCTCCTACGAAAAAGCTAAACATGGTAACAGCTCCTCCCACTACATTATAGATACCATAATCAATAACGCCTAATGTATTAAGAACTATTCTTACAGTAAATAGGCTAATAACCATGACAAGTAATTGCCTTAAATATAGAAATATAGTATTTCTAAAGATTCTTTTTTTATTGTAGTCTGTATTTTCCAATGTTATAAATTGATTTTGCTTTTCTGTATGATATAAAGACTTTATTTTTATTGCGTTAAAAGATACTAGTTTTTATATCTCTTTTTATATAATGATGAATTTCTTTATTTGTTTAGAACTTAGACTTATCATGTAGTTCTATTTCAGAATATTCAGTCTTTGGATTTCCGCCTGGATCTCATTCAGTTCTTCATCCTTTTCGTCCGTTACTTCACTTTCTCCCAGATACTGTATTTCAAAAGCCATACGACTTTCTGGAGTCAGGGTAGGCAGCAGGGCGCGGATGCAGTCGCGCACTTCGCTTTCGATAGTTTGCAGTTCGGCTGGAGAAAAAAAGTCATGCAGCGGTAGGCTGAGATAACTCCAGGCGTATTCTTCCACCTGGTCTAGGCTCAGCATACTGACCGTATGTAGGATCTCCCGCAGCAGGTTTTGTTGGAAAGGGTGGTATACTGCAGTTGGGATGTCTTCATGCAACCAGTCCAGACGGTAATACAGGATACCGCAGTAGTAGGAAACACCTTTGGCTAAAAGTTGGGTTTTATCGCAGTAGTCCTGAACTTGAAATAGGGTAGTGGTAAGTTCTCTTATCATAACGTATTATTTACCATAACCATACCCATATCCGTAGCCGTATTTTTTCCCATAGCCATATTTACCATACTTACCATATTTCCCATAACCATAGTAGTATCCATTCTTGCGCTGGTTCATATCAATACCATTGATCAGGGTACAGAGGTTCGGTAACTTGTTTTCACGTTTCAGATCATTGATCAGTTCATAGTCGCTCTTATGGGTATAATCGGCACGACAGACATAGACACTCAAATCTGCTACACGGGCAATCAGCTGGGTATCAGTGACCATACCGATCGGGGCTGTATCCAGCAGGACATAATCAAAGGACTGCTTCAATTGCTCAATGGCTTCATCCAGCGTTTTTCGTGCCACCAGTTCCGTTGGATTAGGAGGAACAGTACCTCCCGGCAGGATAAAGAGGTTGGGGGAGATGGCAGAAGGCTGGCAAAGGCTCAGCAGATCGGTATGCTTCGGATCAGCCAGATATTGGGTAATCCCCCGTTCCTTATGAGAAATCTCGAAGACCTTGTTCAGTCCGGGTTTGCGGATATCCAGACCGACAATCACTACCTTCTTGCCCATAAAGGCAAAACTGCAGGCCAGATTTCCGGCATTGAAACTCTTGCCTTCGCCGGAGGTGGTGGAGGTAAAGAGGATCACTTTCTGGCCTTCTCCCAGCATATACTGTACATTTGTACGGACAGAACGGAACACTTCTTCCATCAGACCGTTGCGGTTTTCCTGCACCACAATGGGATGTCCTTCCGTATCGGTCAGAGGAATATCTCCGACTACGGGGACATCAGTGATCTTTTCAATATCAGCCCGGCTTTCAATCTTGAAGCGGAGCAGGTTGCGAAGGTAAATTACAGCAATAGGAAGACCTAATCCCAAAACTAAAGCAATGAGGTAGAACATTTTCCCGTTTGGACCAACCATACCACCTGCCAAAGGTTCTTCCACCATACGGCCATTGTTTGCCGTAGCAGCTAAGGTAATCGCGTTTTCCTCCCGTTTCTGAAGCAGCATCAGGTACAGGCTGGCTTTGATTTCCTGCTGGCGGGAGATGCTGAGCAGTTCTTTTTCCTGCTGGGGGGCATTGCTGATCCGGTTCGCAAACTGGGCAGCCTCGCGGTTCAGGTCGTTGCGGGTGATTTCCAGTCCTTTCAGCACGCTTGCCACGGAGGTCTGGATATTCTTTCGGGTAGCTTCCAGGGAAGTATCCAGATTGACCACGGCCGGGTTGCTTTCGCTGGAAGTGCGGAGCAACCGTTTGCGTTCGGTCAGCATCTCGTTATACTGTCCGATCAGGGTGGACAGCCCGTTGTCGCTCAGTCCGATATTGGCCGGAATGATCTCCATCCGGTTCTCGGGACGCTCGATGTATTCTTTCAGGAATTCTACAAGACGGAGCTGGGTGGCATTCTCAGCCCGTTTCTGCTCATATTCGGCATTGCCTTGCAGAGCCAGCTGTGCATCACTGGTTAGGTCAGTCAGTCCCGCCTTCTGCTTATACTGGGCCAGCTCGCTTTCCGTAGTCCCCAGTTCGTGATTGATGATGCTGATGCGTTCATCAATAAATTCGGCCGTCCGGCTGGCCACCTCGTTCTTGTCATCGTTGGCATCGGCATTATACAGCGCTACCAGCGTATTCAGGAAATCCAGACCCCGGCCTACATGGGTATCGTTGTAAGTTAGTCGTACAATGGTGGTTTTTTTACTGGTCGGTTCGGTAGACAGATTTCTCTGGCACAGCTTGGCGGCTGCGGTAGGGGATACAATCTGTACCTGAATAGTCCTTTTCCTCAGAATCTTTGTACTATCTTTCGCGTTCAGCGTCAGGGTTCCCACGGGAGTGACGAGTACACCAGGCAGCCGGTCAAAAGTCTTTTCAGTGGTGCCTTCCTTTCCATACTTTGCGGTAGCCTTGACTTTGCCGTCAGGTGTGCAGTCCAGCTGTAAATTCAGAGGTTCAGCCAATTTATCCGCTTCTTCGGGAGTCATCCAGACCTTAATAGGAGTATCATGCTTATAAAGCGGAAGGGCATAGCCGAAACTGCGGGGTTCCGCATAGCGGATGTTCAGTCCCAGGGTATTGACTACCTTTTTGATTAAGGTGCGGGAACGGAGAATTTCCATTTCATTGTCGAAATTGCTGGCCATGCTCAGCATCCCGAGATCCTGCATGGTGGCAAGCGGACTGTTGGCACTGCCTTTTCCTTTGTCATCCTGCTTGATCAGCACCGTGGCATTCACATTGTAAGCCGGAGTCTGATAGCGCAGGTAGCCCCAGGCTCCGATCAGGCAGAGAATGAGGCAGGCTACAAACCAGGGCCAGTACATCAGGTATTCAAACAGAATCGCTTTATAGTCGATGGGCTTTTCGTCTTCAGCCGTAAAAAGATCGTCGTATTTTTCGTTGCTCATGATATTTTACTTAAAGATGGTGACTAACAGGCTGGCCAGAGAGACCAGAATAGAGGTCGCAGAAATGGCAATGGTAGTAGTGTTACCAATGTCGGAGTTGCGGGACTTGGTCTTGTTGGGAGTGACATAGAGAATGTCATTCTGCTGGAGGTAGAAATAGGGGGAACGGATCAGATTGGCATCGTTCAGGTTCAGTTCCTGAATGTCGCGTCCTCCGTCTGCCGTTTCACGGACCAGCTTCACATTGTCACGCAGACCATAAATCGTCATATCGCCTGCCATGGCCAGAGCTTCCAGTACATTCACTTTTTCGTTGCTGACGGTAAAGGTTCCCGGATGATTGACTTCACCCAATACGGAGATCTTATAGTTCACCATGCGGACATTCACAATCGGGTTTTCTTTCAGGTAGGGGGCCAGCCGGTCGCGGAGCATGGCTTCGCATTCATTCTTGGTCATGCCGCTGATCTTTAATTTTCCCAGAACCGGGAAATCAATTTCACCCTCGTTGTTTACCAGATACTGCTGCAAGGTGGGCTGGGAAGTCAGGCTGGTGGAATTTTGGGATACTGCACTTTGTACCGTCAGGTTAAAGGGAACACTGGCCTGAGGATCGGTGGTACTGACGGTAATGGTCAGCAGATCCTTGGGCATGATCCGGGCGTCGTAGAGCGGAATTTCTCCGGCCGGTACATTGACTGTCGCAGAATTCTGCAAATAGGGCACCTTCTTATAAGAGGTACAGCCCGACAACAGGAAGGCTGCTGTCAGGAAGCAGAGAATGTTTGATTTGAATGTCATAATGATTTTAGGTTTCCTTTGATGTTACTAAGCCGTCGCGATTCCGGGGGCCGGAATCTGACTGACTTTCCGATTTTTTGCTGAATAGATTCATTGTTGACCACCACGCCCCGGGGGCCGGAACCGTGGTCACTTCCTCGTCCGGGGGCCAGAGCGAAAGGAAGCTACGTTTGGGGTGCGCTTCGCGGTTACCTCTCCCAACCGGGGACCGGGAAGAAGGGATAAAACCGGAATTTTTTAGCTGCAGATGCAATTGTTATTCACAATTGCGAGACAAAGGTAACTATCTTATTTTAATTTAAAACAAAATTTCCAATATTTTTCAAAAACAACTATTAATTTTGTGTTGGACTTCTTAAGAAAAAGAATTTCAAGGAGATTTTATGAGAATTTCAATTCGATTTCGTTCTCAATTTTAACGAGTTTAAAGAATCTTAAAACCGGACATTTTTTTTCATTTGGCCGGTAAAATATATTCACCCATGAGACAAAAAGAAGTAAAAAAAGAAAAACGGGAGCAAAAGACAGAGAGTGAGAAACCGAAAAGATGGCTGCGCCACACCCCTGAAGGGTATCAGTTTACGGAGGCCGAGTATGCACTGAATGCACTGGGGAATTTCCTGACCCTGATTGCCTGCGGGAAGATCAAGCTGAGCTGGTCGGACGAGATGCAGCTCAAGCGGCTGACCAAATATCTGGTCCGGATGCTCTTCAAGGGGCCCTGGAGAAGCGTACGGAAGAAGATCCTGGAGGATTAGGGCTCCGCGGACAGGCCGGAAATACCTGCCCGGAAAATAAAAAAAGGCTTCGGCGTTTCCATGCAAACGCCGAAGCCTTTTGACTGAAACGCCGAAACGTTTTCAGGGTCCACCAGGGTCCACTTTTTCTATATGGACCCTATTCCGTGGAATGTACCTTGCGGTAGATGCCGTTGTCGTATGCTACCAGGTTCTGTTTCAGCATCTTCTTGAGCCATCGCTTGGCCGTGGAACGGGAGATGTCCATGGCAGCCGTCGCGGTGAGATATTCCATGTAAGTGAAGCTTTCGGGCAGCTTCTTGTAGCACTCCAGCACGCGGTGGAAACAGGTCATCTGTGAGCGCTTCCGTTCCGTTCCGGGCAGGATGGTGGAGAGGGAGAGGCTGTGTTCCAGCAGCACCTTGACCAGCTCGATGGTGATGCTGAAATCCTCGTCGCTGCAGGTGACATCCTTCATGTTCCAGCCGGCTTCCCACTTGCGCAGGGCGGTGAGCACCATGGCGATGCGCATCGTCAGCAGTCCGTGACGTCCCACAATGGCCTCGTTGCCTTCTCCGTCCTCCAGCGAGACATTCTGCATCATGTGACCGAACAGCTTGTTGTGGATCTTCCACTGTTCGCGGGTGAAATGGACGGAGGTGGGGGAGTTGAGCAGGAAATGGTAGGCCTGAAGCACATCATCTGCCAGATTCTCAAAGAGTTCGTCGCCGTCGATCCATTCGTCGTCCGAATCGGGAGCCGCTGAAATCCAGCCGCTTTCACCTTTTCCCGTGAGCAGGGCCAGACGGCTGTACATACCGTCTTCCTTCGATGACACGAAGTTGACCAGCTGTTGCAGGGTACCGGCCATGCAGATGGCCATGCGGGGGCGCTGGATGAGAATGGGGTGGCCGTCGATCTTGTAGTTCTGTCCCACGGCTTCGTGGTGGTAGATCATACGCAGTTCGGAGGCATGCTTGCCGTAGTCCGTTCCCAGGGCAGCGGTGAAGGAGTCGATCTCGGTGGTGTTGCAGATGATTCCGATCTCGCCGGAGTTGTAGAGGTCGGTCATCAGCTGGCTCTTGGAGGTGTTGGGCGGTACGTTCAGCACGTGCCACCGGGGCTCTTCGGGCTTGAGACTGATGTCGGGCTTGCGTTTCTCGCGGAAGGCCCGTTTCTGTTCGGCCTCCCATTCCAGCATCTTCTGCTCGTATTCCTTGCGCTCCCGGCGGTTGTTTTCCTCCATTTCGCGGTGAATCTTGCTGCCGAGCAGGGCTGACAGGGCCACCACACCCTTGCCGGAACCTGCGGGGGCGACGGCTGCGAAGAAGAAATGGGGGGAGTAGAGACGGTGGGCATAGAGGGTGCGCACCAGCGGAACGCATCCGCTGAGGTTGGTGAGTATGGACATGAGGAGCATGTCGCGCTGGCGGCCGGAGCGGGCGGCTATGATGCCGCGCCGGATCAGAGGCGGGAGCTTGTCGTAAATCCACTCGGGAAACAGGGGTGCATGACTCATCAGATCATCCTCGTCGGATTCTTTTCTCACGGTGGAGGGTCCATTAGGGTCCATGTGGACCCATGGACCCAAATCGGCATGGTTGTAGCCCCAGTCCATCGCACTGCAATATTCGCTGTAAGGGAGCTGGCCCATCATGCGGAAGGCACTGTGTTTCAGCCGTTCAAAGTCGTACGGATTGAACCTCCGCCAGCGGATGTTGCGTCCCAGACGGAGCAGAACATTGTGCCGCTGACCCTCCTGAAACTTGTTTTTCCGGAAAAAATTCGCCAGAAAAGCTTCGGGGTCACGGAGGGGTACATAACGGCAGTCGTCGTTGGGATCTTCGGGGATTCCGAAGGGCCTGAAACCGGCGTTTCCGGAAGCATAATCAGCAGGATTCCCAGGAGCATAACCGGGCATGTTTCCGGGAGCCGGTCCGCTGGCATTCCCTGCGTTTCTGCCGTTGAACCGGTAATCCTCGGAAGAGTCGGTTCCCGTGGCCGGCTGATACAGGAGCGGATTGTTTCCTTCCTCGTAGGGAAAGGTGAGGGGTTCCGGTGCCAGATAAGCCTCGGGGTCATAAGACGCGAGCGTGAGGCGGCAGAGATCCTTGCACTGCATGTCGCAGGGATGTCCGGCAACCTGTTCAAGGGCATGCGCCACGATCTCATAGGCCCGGCGGTAGACATCGGGATGTACCACACCGATGCAGACGAAGATGCGGAGGCCGGTTCCGGAGACAGTGACATGACAGGCTGCCACCCAGGGAACTTCCTTCAGCCGGGCAAAAGCGTTCCGGAGCACGTCGGGCGGCATCTTGTCCATGTCGAACATGGCATAGCCGGTGCGGTTGGTGAGACACTTGGGATAACGTCCGCGCAGGCAGTTTCCGGCAGGTACGAGGGCAGGCAGCTGTTCCTTGACGGAGGCAGCTTCCTGTTTCTTTCCTTCGGCCATCAGCCTGCGGTAGTTCTCCACTTCATTTTTCCATTGTCCGTTGCGGACATTTTCGATCCAGGCAGACAGTTCCACGAGGGAGTCTCCCTGCGTGTGGAAGATGCGCGTGAATACGGTCATCAGATTGTTTTCCATCTTTCCAAATTTAAGGTTGAATGAAAAAAAGTAAATAATATTTGTTTTACAGAAGCAAAGTTAAGGCAACCATCCGGAAAGGTGAAATGTTAAAACAAAGATGCGAAAATTATGAATTTATAATATGTTGAAAAATAGGGTTTATAAGCATATTTCTTTAAAGTAAAGCATGAAGTTAATTCAGAGGGGATTTTGGAAATGTGATCAATGAATTATAATTTTTACAGGTGTTTTATGTAAAAACAATTTGGAAATACATGTGAGGATACATGAGGATCCCGGGGAGGGATAAATTGTCTGATAAAAATAGTATCAGCTTAATTTATAAGTTAAGTTTTGATATTTGAAATAATAATTCTATATTTGTATCAGAATTAACTTTTATGTTAAGATGCAGCAAAAATATCATATCGAATTAGTTGAAGAGCATGATGCCGTAAATTTTTATAGCGTTCATCTGAGAATTAGTTGGTAATTTAAATTTTGCAAGAGATGAAAAAGAGTAGCATAATCGAGAAAAGACGCGAGAAGGTTAATCCTGAAGTTAAGCGTATGGTTGATTTGTCTTTTAAGATTGTGGATAGAATACACGAAATTCTGAAAGATAAGGGCCTTAAGCAAAAAGACCTTGCCCTGCGTCTTGGGAAAAAAGAGTCTGAAATAAGTCGGTGGATGCGTGGAACTCATAACTTCACTATTGATACACTGATTTCTATTGAAGATGTACTTGGAGAACCTATTATTGAAATATGTCATTCGCAAGTGTTTCATGCACAGATGAAATAGCTGACATGAGAGGATGTCTTGCTGGTGAAGCAGGCACCCTCTCATGTTGATTTTCCCCCTTTTTGATTATCTTTCCAGTTCCCCCTTTTCGTTGCGGGCCATCAGTTCCTCCACTTCGGAAACCTTGACCATGTTGTAGTCGCCGGAGATGGTGTTTTTCAGGACGGAAGCGGCCGTAGAGAAATCCACTCTTTTCTGGTTGTCGGTCCAGGCTGACTGGGCATAGAGAAGGGCACCGCAGAATGCGTCTCCCACTCCGACACAGTCGATGACATTGTTGATGTCGTACACGCGGGTGTGGTACATGGTGCCGTCGGCATAGAGTATTCCGGCGAAGGTGTGGTGTTCGGAGTTCATCACGTTGCGCAGGGCGATGTAGATGTAGCGGCACTGGGACACTTCCCGGGCGATCTCCCGGCAGAATGCTTCGTAGGCTGCGGTGTCATACCGGTCGGCTGCGCTTGTGGCCTTGAATCCCGGAGCCTTGAGTCCGAAGAGCATGGCATATTCGCCTTCGCTGCCGAACATGATGTCGCTGGAGGCAATCAGCGGGCGGAGTACTTCCTGGGCTGTCTTTCCGTACTTCCAGAGGTTCTTGCGGTAGTTGATGTCGTAGGAGACGGAGATTCCCATTTCCCTGGCGGTTTCAACGGCTTCCCGGCACACTTCGGCCAGTCCCGGAGTCAGGGCTGCGTCGATACCGGACCAGTGGAACAGGCCGGCATCGCTGAAGATCTCTTTCCAGTTGATCATGCCGGGTTCGAGTTCGGAAAAAGAGGAGCCTTCGCGGTCGTAGATGACGCGTGAGTTTCTCATGGCCGCAGCCTTTTCCATGTAGTAGGTACCGAGGCGCTTTCCTCCCGTGAGGATGTGATCCGTACCGATGCTATGTGAGCGGAGTTCGGCGATGCAGGCTTCTCCCAGCGGGTTTTCGGGCAGGCGGGTCACATAGTCCACCTGGCCGCCGAAGTTTGCCACCGAGATGGCTACATTGGCCTCACTTCCTCCGTAATTGACTGACAGTTCGCGACTTTGCTGGAGTCTCAGGTTGCCCGGAGTGGTCAGTCGCATCATAATTTCCCCAAATGTTACAATTTTTTTCTTCATAATCGTTCGTAAATTTCAGATGTCGGATAACGCTGCAAAGATAGTGTTTCTTTTGCAGAAACCTCTACGGAATGTTTTATTCTGTTGTTCATCATTGCTTTCAGAGTGGTATCTTTACGGATATACATATAATTGTTTCCTGTTTTGGAAACTTTGTTGTATATTTGTTTGCGTGTAAAAATAGATCGTATGACAAACAGGTTGGAAAATATAGGTTTGATGATTCGGAATGAACGTCTTCGCAAAGGACTTACTCAGGAAGAGCTCGGTGAACGGGTAGGAGTTGGTAAAGCTCAGATTTCTAAGATAGAGAGAGGAAAAGGGCTTACGATAAAGACAGTTACAAAGGTGCTTGATGCCCTTGGCATGTCGGCATCTGTCGTTTTAAAAGGTGAGCAGGAAATTGACAAAAATGTAATTGCATATATTGTTGCTGCCATTAGGAAAAAGGCATTGATGATAGAAGATTTTCCGGCATTCGGACGTCCTACTACTGCAAAACGAGGGATATCCTCATCCAGCAGTTCTTCACCCTCCTTACTGAATTTACCTACCACCAGATCCAACAATTCCCCTGTACCGCTTCCGCTTAATGCAGAAATACAATAGGGATCACCCAGCCCCAATTTATAAAATTCGGCAGCATTATATTGCAGTTCATTATTATCAGTCTTGTTAGCTACCATAATAACAGGTTTCTTTGTACGCCGCAAAATAGAGGCTACAGCCATATCCAAATCGGTAACCCCGTTCACTACATCCACAACAAACAAGATTACATCCGCTTCATCTATGGCCAGACTTACCTGTTTACGGATCTCTTCCTCAAAAACATCACCCGAGTTTACCACCCATCCACCGGTATCAACGACAGAAAACTCATGTCCCACCCATTCCGACTTGCCATATTGGCGGTCGCGGGTAGTTCCTGCCTGCTCGTTTACAATTGCCTGACGCGTTTTGGTCAGACGATTAAAAAGTGTAGACTTTCCCACATTGGGACGTCCTACGATTGCTACTAAATTTCCCATTTTCTTTCTTGTTTTACGGCTATCACAGTCGATTTTAATCCATTTGATACCCAAAGTTCTTCAATTCTTTGTCCGAGCTTCTCCAATCCTTATCAACTTTCACAAAGGTTTCCAGATAAATAGACTTTTGGAAAAAATGTTCCAACGTTTTACGAGCCTCGGTAGCCACCTTCTTCAGTGCCCTGCCCTGCTTACCTATAATAATACCTTTTTGCGATTCACGCTCCACATAAATCACAGCATTGATATGGATACTCTTAGCATCTTCCTTAAAGTGCTCCACTACCACTTCTACAGAATAAGGAATCTCTTTATCATAATAAAGCAGAATCTTCTCGCGGATAATCTCGGTAACAAAGAAACGTGCCGGTTTATCTGTCCATTGATCTTTCCCGAAATAGGGAGGTGAATCGGGCAGCAACTCCCTGATACGCTTCATTACCGTATCCACATTGAATTTAGAAGTAGCAGAAATCGGAATAATTTCAGCTTGAGGAAGCTGTTCGTGCCACGCTTCCACCAACTTGACCAAGTCTTCCTGATTGGTCAAATCTATTTTATTAATTAACAATAAGACAGGAACCTTGACATTACGAACTTTCTCTATAAAGTCCGCATTTTTATCTGTTTTCTCTACCACATCTGTCACATACAGCAATATATCCGCACCCACCAACGCCGACTCTGAGAAGTTCAACATAGATTCCTGTAACTTGTAGTTTGGCTTCACTACTCCCGGAGTGTCCGAGAATACAATCTGCATATCGTCCGTATTCAAGATTCCCATGATACGATGACGAGTTGTCTGCGACTTGAACGTTGCAATAGAAATACGTTCCCCCACCAGCAAATTCATCAGTGTTGACTTACCTACGTTGG